>CENP01023959.1_pt1 | contig 21704 bp, 31 predicted proteins | sample 361281 | NCBI WGS metagenome assembly CENP01 (sample SAMEA2591122, study PRJEB7988) | marine metagenome | biome: marine biome (ENVO:00000447); feature: deep chlorophyll maximum layer (ENVO:xxxxxxxx); material: saline water (ENVO:00002010), including plankton (ENVO:xxxxxxxx) | depth 70 m | reverse complement strand
GCATAAAAGTTTTTCTGTTCATGTATTCTTCCAAGAACATTTTGAAGTTCAATCATCTCGGCTTTCAACTGAGGAGATGTTTCTCCATTAGCAATAGCTAAACCTCTTCTACCTGCTTTTGCTCTAAGAGCTTCTTCTATGATTTCTACATCTCTTATCGATAATTTAAAAGAAGTATTTGGCTTTGTCATCTCAATTGCTCCATAGGAATATAATCTTCAATACAAACAAATCCTACTCCGGGTTCAGCAATTTCTTCTTCCCACACTCCTTCTTGCCAACATTCATGTGGATCGTGAAAGTAATCCAAAGCTGTGCCCGTAACTTCTCCAGTAGATAAAATCGTTACCATAACTAAAATATATCCTGCTATCATTCTTTTAATCCAATCATATAATAAGTGTTTCTTAATTTTTCAATTAACTTACGTAGAGTATAACTCTTTTCAGATGCCATCATGATATCTTTCCATTCGTCATAATCTATAACTCCCATAGCTTCGGCAACTGCTTTAGGTTCTCCGCCTACTACCCATCGTTCGATCATGTTATGTGGCGGATCACGATAACGAGCAAACACAACACCGTTAGCTCTTTCGTAGATTAATGCTTGGCCTGGTATGAGTTTGCTCATCCATTTTTGACCTTTGTTCCTACTGTTCGTCTTACAATGTCATTGTGGTTGAACTCTGCCCAGTACAGTTCGAAAGCAACACCATCTTCAACACCTTCAAACTGATGTATCTTTCCTGGCTTTACTTGTGTAAAGTCTCCTGCATTGAGTATAGTTTCATCAACAAGACCTTCTTGATCGTCCTGCCAAACTCTTACAATCATCTTTCCGGATTCAACAAAAAATCCATTCCATTTAAATTTATGCTCGTGTTCTGAACATTTGTATCCTTTTTTAAATTCAATTCTATGGAATTCAAGAACACCATTAGCATGTATTAACTCTGTTTGACCCCAAATTTTACCAGCTTTCATTAAAACAATTCTCCGTATTTGATAACTTCTGTTTGTCTTGTTACATCTTTTATAAAATATGCACAAAGAGGTTTTTTCTTTTCTTCTATAGGCACACTTAATAACTGTCCATTACGTACCTTAGGAAAGTACCATTTCACATCGTTATAATAATTAATTACCTTTACAGGAGTGAAATCTGGCTTGAAACTGGTGTGTGGGTTAAACAAGAACGCTTCAAATCCTCTATCTCCTATGCTTGTCAATGGTAACACTTCTATATCATTACCACTGTCGCTACAACCAACAGCAATGTTCCAATCTATTGGCATTTGTAATTCATATCCACCTACATCAAGTACAACACTTGGTGAGCTGAAAGATTCTAAAAATATCAAAGGGATAAAGAAAAAATCTGGATTAGCTGGATCTGAATTGTCTAGTACACTAAATCTAATATCTTCTTCTATTTGGTCAGGTAAAGTATTCAGATCGAGAGACTGATTCTCTAATGTTAGTATTTTCATTTTAGTTCCATTCTATCTTTTCTATCGTAAATGGGTATTCTGCCTCCTTATAAAATTTCTTTCTCTGAGTCAAGTGGCGCTTCGCAAACTTACAAGTTGACGTAAGATCCCATATCTGTACGAAGTCTTTATCTTTTGCCTTTCTAACGCCTCTGCCTATTGATTGTATTACTCTCACAAAGCTCTTTCCAGGTTCAATGAGAACAAGATTAAAAATACGAGGTATGTTAATACCAACGGCGGCCACACCATATGTCGCAATAACAACATGATTAGTACCTTCATTAATTTCATCATATGCATTTTTTCTATCTTTAAGTTTTACATCACCTTTTACAAATTGTGAATCTGGAATTAGTTTTTGTAGTTTTTCACCTGCCTGTATTCTATCTACTAGTATTAATGTGTTGCCTGATTGTTTTATTTTGTTTGCTAGTTTACCTAAATAATCTATACGTAAATCATTTGTAACTAGATATTTTAATTCTTCCTGATAGTTTGTATGAACAGGAGTATCTATTAACTGTACTATGTTAACATGACAAGCACTTAAAACACCTTTGTCTTGTAATTCTTTAGCACTAATCTGCCCTATTACTGGACCTATACTTGCATGTATGGCTTCAAATTCAAACTTCTCTTTTGGTATTGTTCCTGTCAGGCCCCAACGTATAGGAGCATATCTCATGTTACGTGTTAGTAAATTTTTTAAAACTTCTGCCTTTGCTTGGTGTACCTCATCTACTATTACAGTTGACACACCTTCTAAGAATTCAGCAAGACTCAATACATCGTCACCATACTTGTGGCGTTTATCTAATATATTAAGACTTTGCCAAGTACAGATTGTGTGAGTCTTACCAAGTTCTTTTCTATCACCGAAATACACACCAACATCCAAACCACAGTTGATATAGTCGTCCTCTGTCTGCGTGACCAGACTCTTATTGGGTACCACTACCAGGCTACGCCCGTTTGTTTCTGTGATTTTGCTCAATGTCGCAGTGATGATAGTCTTACCTGCTCCGGTTGCCACTTCTTGTAGTGCTTGTGGATTTGCCAAGAAGTTGTTGATTACCTCTACTTGATAATCACGCAATCGAATTGTTTCACCTTCAGCAGGGTGTCCTTTTGGCCAAGTCTTCTCTCCCCAAAAGTCTTCTGTTATTGCTTCAAATTTTAGATCTACTGGATGTCTTTTATCTTCAATGTCTACTATTTCGTATCCTTGCTTGTATAGTACATCATTGATAATATCGAGATGATTGACGTAACCAGAACCACCGAGACCAAAGAAAGCAACCTTGCCGTCCCATCTTCCCAGCTTATACTGTGGCATGTATCTAGCATATGGCACTTCAAACTTAAGAGCGTTAGAGAGCTTCCTCCGTACATCAACCGATACTCCTTCTAATTTTATATTTACTTCGTCTTCAATTATAAGTTTACACGATGCCATGTATTAGTTTCCTTTCAGATTTGTTCCAATAGATATTTGTGCTGACATCTTCATAAACTGCTTGAAAGTCAAACTGTTGTGTATATTGTGTCACGTTGTTAAAACTTAATCCTTTCCCGCCATAACTTAAAACCATTTTAGGAATAAAATCTGCTTTGAGTAAAGGCTTTGGTAACTTGTTGTAATTAATATACACTACTTTTGTATGTTTTGCAACCGGATTATTAAGTTTATTTTTCCATATATATTTGTTAAATGGATTGCTTTTATCATCTACTCTAAATAATACTGATATTTCATTAGGATTGAAATAATTCTTTAATATTTCATGTGTTGTTTCCAACTGTTCGAATGCTTTCTTAGAATCGATTACCAAAAGCATAGGAAGCCTTTTCAATTCAAAAACACTATCAATTATTTCTTTCAACCTATAAGTCTGCGAAGGAATAACAACTGTTGCATTGTCTCTTTTGATAATCTTTTTTGTTAAAGCAGATTTTGATTCCATACTTAAATTAACTTTTTGTATATCAAAATGTTTCAAGCCGTAAAGATGTCTTCTATCATAATATAAACATAATGTTTTGCTATTGCATTTCCCAATGTCTTTTATTAAGTATTTACAGGCTTGTTCTGGTAAATTGGATAAATTATTTTCATACACACCTGGTACATATTGTTCGCTGTTCAAATCATAATCCAAAAGCTCTTCATAAATTTCTTTTATTTCTCTATGTACAGTAAATTTTGTATCAAACTTTTTTGCAATTTGCATTAATGAAAAAATATTTTTTGGAGTAAATGCAAAATAATGAGTATGATCCTTGTAGGGGGGTTTCTGCGATAAAGGTATTGTTTGTAACTTCTGCAGTTCTGTAATCCTATCTATAATCTTTTTGCTGAATGGAAATCTAATTGCTAACCAATCTTCATCTTTATAAGTTAATATTTTTAACCAATGTGACCTATCTATTTCTCTTAAAGGCATTAATAAATTATCAATGCACGAATCTAAATCAATATTTTTCTTTTTAAATTCTTGCCTATGATTAACTAATTTGTTTTTTACTAAAACATATTGCCTATCAGTCATAGCAATACCTTTAGATAATTGTTTAGCAATACTTTTTAAAATACTTGCATCTTCACGTTTTATTATTAGACCAAAGTCCTGTTCTTTTGGAAAAGAAGGTTTTGGAATCACGATGCCAGTAAGCAAAGAAAGGCATTCTTCACAGGTCTTGGGTGTATCATTCATACCCGTATTATACTAGATTATAGATAAGATGTCAAGCGATTTAAGGGAATTCCTTGTTCTATTTCATCCAAAGTCCATTCAGTATAAGCAATATCGTTCAACCATTGTGTTCTATCAGGCATACTCGGAGAGTTGATTCTTGCTAGATCATGGTTACCTACATCGTAAGCTAAACTGTCTGGACCAACAAACACAGGTACACCCTGCATTACTGCCTGTGTTGCAGGATTACTAGACCAATTTACAACAGCGTAAGCATTAGTGCAATCAAAGTCAAAGTCGTCATAAGTTCCTTCTACATGTTTTGGGGTTTGTACTTGTACATTTTTAAATTCGTATTGTATTGCTGGAATAGGACATCGAGGATGAGGTCTTATAATAATGTTTCTATTAGTGTATTGTCTTATTAAATCTATTGACTCATACAACCAAGTTTGCACAGATTTTTGATTTCGCCATTGGTGTGATTTATTATGTTGACAAGCAATTATAATATCACCTTGTTCATTGTTAAATTGCCAAGGCTTTAAAAATAATCCAAGATCATCAGCACGAGTACTATCATTATGAAGTCCACCAAAATTAGCGTCACGATTGATTCCATTGATTGCAACTTTCCAAGTTGTACCTCGTTTCAGTCCGCCTACTTCTAATACGATTACTGGTCGGTTTTGCGATCTTGCTCTGTCCCATACAATCTTGTTTGGAGCCATGCGACCATACCATAGTACGCTCCAAATGACATGGATATCGCCATCCATATCGTTATACAAAACATCGTGACCGTTATTGTGAAGACTAGTAGCAAAGGCACTAAAAATAGGTTTAGAATTAAGTGCACCGTTCTCCGTCCATAAACTAAATTTCATTCCAGTATTTTTCATTCCTTGATTGCATCAAATCTTTTTGTAAACTGTGTCCAACATTCTTTCTATCACCTTTCATGTGATCTATCCAATTGCCAAGCACTGAATTAATAAGTGGATGTCCACCTCCACCCGTTTTTGCTGTATTAACATAAATGTCTTTACTGTAATCTAATACTTCAGGATGATATTCACGCATCTTCATAAGTATATCTCCAAAGACATAACTGTCATGCCATTCTTCTAATTGGAAAATACCATTTTCTGCATCTTCATAAACTCTTTCAAATTCTGCAAGAAAGTCTTTACAAATAGTATCATTTAAATTTAATCCGTAAAATCCACACTCAGGCCAAGTTTGAGAACCTTTTCCTCTACCAACAAATGTGATCCATTTGTTATCTGGCAGTAAAGATTTAAACTGATCATAACTCCACGGTGTGTGTATATAACTATCAGCGTCCATCCATACGCACCAATCCTTGCTTCTTTCACAAGCCGCAAATACTGAATAAACTTTGTTAGCAAATCTTATTGCGTCCCACTTGAACTTTTTATGATGATCTCTTGGACGTCGGGCCTTTATATCATCAGGTGGTATGCCGTTTGCTTTTGGTTCATTCCTCCATCTTCTCTTAAAACCCATAAGTTTAGGGAGAACAAATTCTTGACTCTCTATTGTAATTTGATCTGGATCAGGATTTACAGGATCACAATTTTCTGTAAAACAAAACATCTTAATTCTTTTGTCTACATTTTTTGCAAATGATTCTAAAAATCTTTTACCATATAATTCATATCCTTCTTTATGAAATGTTGTTACTATCTTAATATCTAATCCGTCCATGCCCATTTCCTCATGTGTGCCCAACAGCTTCCATCTTTCAGTTCATCTAATCTCCAATGGCTCATAGCTAATCGTCTTAACCAGGACTCTCTGTCATATTCATAATTTAAATTTTCTATTGTTTGTAAGTCTTTATTTGCAACTTCTGCCGCTTGACTTCTATCTGGATCAAGCACGATTACAGGTACTCCTTCTATTGCTGATACTACTCCAGGACTACTGTTATGACTTATTACACAGTAAGCATCATGTAGATCTTTTAATAAAGAAACACTTGGTGAAGAATATCTTACTTTGTGTCCTATTGCTTGTAACTGCATCATATGTTTATGATTCTTTTTATCTCCAGGATGAAATCTAATTTGTATAGGTCTGTCAGTTACACGCCTCAATGTTTGCAATAATTTGTGTAGCCATTCTATTACCGCTTCACCTTGCATACTCCATCCCATATCTCTCTGGCACGTGATCAAAATGTAATCGCCGTGACGTTTCCAAGGTTTAATTTGTATTCCCAATCTATCACGCAAAGTTGCCCATCTACTTGCATCTAGACTTGTCTTATCACAATATTCACCATTGTTAGGAAAAATACCATCATAACTATAGCGTAAGTAACCTTGGCTGTTTCCTGGATCGTAGGCTAAAAATAAATTTGCATCAGCAATTATTGTACGCCTATGCATACCTTTTTGTCCTTCTAGTACTGCTCTACGTAAATTTAAGTGGGGTACATGTTTACTACCTGGATGAACATATCCTTGTAATACACCGACGTCTGCTGGTTCATAAGCAAAAGAAGTTATAATTTGGCCTTTGTCTCCATTCTTTTGAACACCTTCTATAAAGTATTCTATAAGTTTAGGTTTTTCCGGATTCTTGTTTCCAGGAGGAATAGCCGCCATGTAAGCATTTACCTTTAATGGTCTAGTCATAAAGTTGCATCTCCTCTATCATTTTATAGGCATGGCCTGCATGAAACTCTGCTACAGTATATTGACAGTATGCGAGATAGTTTAAAAGATTTTGAAATACTCCTGCCTCAGGGTAATAAGGATTTTCTATGTCTGCAAGATTTTTGTTTGCTACAGAATCTACACAGCTAGGAGCCATTGTAAATGCTGGGATACCGTAATGCATAGCTTCTAATGCCGCCATGCTTTGATAAGTCACTACTGCGTGTATTGATTGTTTAAAACATTGTGCCGCGACAGAATGTTCCTTTATTCTATCTGGACGTAATCCTTTCTCTCTTACTATAATTGATCTGTTTGTGTATTTTTTTAATTCTGCTGTTGTTTCTTTTACCCATGTGTCTTTATCAACTCTATAAAATTGACAGGGCTTCTCTGACGGTGTTACTAATAGTATTGGACCATTTTGATCTGATGGATTTTTCCTACCAACATAAGACATATAAGGAGCACGTTGCAACAACAAATTAAATCTGTCGGGTGGCATGTTCTCTCTAATTTTTGTGTGTTGAATATTGTTTTTTACGACCCTATACCATATTTTCTTTTTCATTAAATTGCCCATGTAACCATTATCAACATAATAGAAAGGCCTGCCAGTTTCCCAACATTTCCAAATTTCCTTTCTTTTTGTCATGCTTCTAAAAGTAACAGGTATATCGTTGGGCCAAGGTGATTCGTGTAGTTTGCTTGATATATCTTTCCTATCAATGACCACTGCGTTGGTACCTACCTGCCAATGTTTTAGGATCTCATCAGATCCATCTATCATTAGCATCTTAGGGTTACTTTCCATTATTCTCCCCGTGCATCATATTGTGTAATTCATTTTTCCATAGTTGGTGGTATGTGCAATACCGATAATTTTCAAACCAAGGTCCGCCTTCTGTAAAGTGTATAGCCTTAGGTGAACCGTCTTCTGGCTCATTATACCAATCTACCAACCAATTCCATTCATGACTTACTTCACCTACTTCACTGTCATCTAACCAAGCAAATCTATGCAGATATTTTCCTGTAGTATCCGGATTATTAACAAGCTCAGTAGTAACTGCTTTATTCTTTTCGTGTCCACAATTCCATAGTACCATAGAACTCCAATTCTTTCTTGGATACAATGTTTGTTGTTGTCCGTCCATTTTAGTTCCAGGCTTGGGTGTATGATCATGATGGGCACACATTACAGCATACCTGTCATCTGCTAAATCAAATAGTTTTTGTACGTCTTCTAAAAAAATAAAATCACAATCACAAAACAAAGCCCACCCGTTAAAATTTGTAAGTTCAGGAATTAAAAATCTACTGAATGTAAATTCTGTTGAACCTAACTTATCTGTATCACGCTTATACCACCCTTGGTCCCTAAGGTCTGTCAATTTTAGTGGTATAACTTCTACGTTTTTATTTCTTGCCTCAAGACTATGTTTACAAACTTGCCAAGCAACATCTTCTCTAGTATCGTAACCTACAAATACTTTTAAACTATCTTCTTTCAATATCTTCCTCCACACAGTTCTCACCGTATTGTATTTCTACAACTTTTAACGGTTGGTCTGTTTCATTAGCCAACATGTGCCATTGTTCTTTTTTAATATGTAAGGACTTATGTTTTCCATATTTCTCAAGTGTTATATCAGTTGCTACATCTAATCCGTATACTGACGCTTCTCCTTCTGATACAAACCAATGTTCGGCTCTTTGTTTATGCCGTTGCATACTTAATTTTTTCCCTGGTTCTACAGTAAGTTCTTTTACTTTTACATGTGGACCATATTCATGCAACACTCTATAATAACCCCATTGTCTTTCAGTTTTAGGTTCTTTCCATTCCTGTAGTATCCAGCTGGATGAGTTTTGCTTTGAATCTCCTCCAACTCCAAACACAAATTCAACAAGATGATTATCGCCATACATTTTCATTTCAGGAATATTTTCTTCAGTTCTGTCGCCACCATTAGCAAAAATAATTTTTTTATTATGTGCTGATGTGCATTGTAATTTAAAAATTGCTCCACTGGCAGAGTCATCGTTATCATCAAATGATATGGTATCATCTACCATTTTAAGATTTTGAACAATTTTATGTCTTTCTTCGAACGGCATAAATGGTCTACCTTTTTTTCTAGTCAACCATTCGTCACTGTTTATACCAACAACTAGCCTATCACCTAGCTTCTTTGCTTCATTAAAAAAGTCTATATGACCTGAATGTAAGGGATCAAATCCTCCCGTAACTAAGACAATGCGTTCCATATAGATATTTATGTATGTATATAATTACGGTTTTGTGAAATGGTAAGTGTAGCTGTTAAAACCTTTGATAGGCTTACCAAATGCTTTCATTATTTCAGTTTGCATTCCGCCTATAACCTTTTTTTGAAACTTTAAATTTGTTTTTAAAAATAATTGACCTCCTGGATTCAGATGCTCAAACATGTTATCTTTCCAAAAATGCCAATCCTTTTCTTTAAATTCTCTAGTGCGTATGTCGTTAAACTGTGTGCGTAATAATGTAATTACATCATATGTGTCAGGCAATTTTACATGTTCACTAGGCATAAGTTGAAGTTCAAATAGTTTTAAATCATAATGATTATGTATCTTATATACAGGATCATCTAAACGCTTTTGTACTTCTGTGCCTGTAGCATCATGTCCTAGTGAGTTACATAATTTAACAAACTGTCCTGCACCTGTTCCTATATCAAGTATTTTACATTTATCACGTTTATTTAAATTTAAGTAATTTATAAACGCAACCTTTTCAGCAGTTTTACGATCATTAGGAGGAAAATATCCTTCCATGGCATACACCGTTTCACTATGAAACCCTGTCCAAAATTTTGTATAGTCATCAAATAAAATAGATCTTGCCCATTCGAGGTCTCCTCCTGTGCAAGTTTGTTTACTTCTATCACTTCTATATTCTAATAAATTTATCATTATTTGCTTGTAGTTGATTTAATACCTTGACATTCTGTCAAGTATGGTTTATAACATCTGATCCATGGACACAGTTGTTTACACATTATTGCATCGTTAGGCCACCAACCAATTTCATCTTGTAACTTCATTACTTGTTTAGCGGCTTCAGGATATATTACATAAGCACTATGTCCTGGTAATCCTTGTGGTACATCGTTACCTGTTAACCAAGGTACTTCATTTATTCCGTTAGTAAGTTTTGCATCATATTCTTTTGCTGAAAAGGTTGCTCCTATAGGATTATTAATACTTACAGCACCTTTTCCTGGCCACCATTCTAAAATTTTTGAGTCAAACTTTTTTATAAAAATTGCATCGTGTTCTAAAATTAAAATCGGTCTGTTTAGTGTTGCACATTTACGCCAAAGCATGTAATGACTCTGGGCCGCCGCTATGCGTTTGTTATTATCGTATGTTTTGTATGCTGATAATATCAAGCCTGTTTTAGGACACGTTGACTTTTTTCTTAATGGCCATGTGTATTTTATTTTCCACATATTTGAAGGAGTAATAGCAGGAAACTTTTCTACAGTCAAATCTGATTCGGTATCTATTATACTTTGTACGCAACGGTCAGAAAACTTTTCACTATCTTCGTGCCCTTGTATGTATATTACGTATGCTTCCATATCTTTAAAATATAACTGTCCTGTTTTTTCTTAGAACGCCAGTCGTGATGTGACACATTGTATTTTCCTATTGATTCCAAAAGTTTATGCCATTTTTCTTTGGTAAAATCATTTGCATGACTCTTGATCCATGGATTATTCATGTTCACCTTGTCTAGGTTCCAAACATCTTCTATATAATAGTTGTCAGTAAATTCAATTAGGTTTTCAAATGTTTTGCGTTGTCCATCTGGTGTATGCAGTCCGTCGTCTATTATAAAATCAAATTTTATATTTAAATTTTTAAAATACTCGTTACATTCTTTTGCTGTGCTATCTAATTTTGCATATTTTACTCTAATATTATTCAGCATTGGAAGAGCCTCAGGGGCAACTCTTTCAAATGTATCTATTGTGTAAATGTTTGCATTATTAAAATATTCTAACCATACGTTGATACTTTCACCTCTAAAGGTTCCTACTTCTAAAATATTAATTTGTTTTTTACGTAAGCGTTCAAAATCTGCTTCATACAATTCGTTGTAACTATGCCAAATTTTTTCACAACTGTGCTTTTTAAATAATTCTAACATGTTCATAGCTGTACCTCAAACTGGTCTGCATGGAAATTGTTTAGTGTGTGTCCTGTATTTTTTATAAATTGATCTACAGCATCTCTAACACCTATTTTCTTAGGCCCATAATCATCTCCTAGGAGTTTGCCTCCAGGTTTAATAAATCTTATAGCATTAGTCAGATCGTGTAAACATCCTTCGTAGGCATGACTGGCATCCACATATATCCAATCTAGTTGTTCAGTAAATGTATCAAACCATTTTGCTGTTGACATGCGATGAATAGTAACAGGCCTACCGTAAAACTTTGTTTTTACACCTTCGTATATCTTATCATAATACCTTATGAATCCTTCTGTAGTTGCTTCGCCTGTTAGCTTTGAATATCTTTCAAGATATTCTTCATATCCACCAAACTCGTTTGATCCGTCAAACACTTCAGGTGCCCATGCATCTACTAAATGAATATGTCTTGCCCTTTTAAGAAATTTTAGAGAACTTTCACCCTTCCAAACCCCAAGCTCTGCGCCAACACTATACTCAGGTATGCGTTTCCAGGTTTCGTCCGTACCTGGATTTTTGCCAAACATCATAATTTAATTTCCTTCGTATTATTTAATCTCTTGAGCAAAACCATGTACGCTTGAATGAATGTCATTATAAGGTTCGGAAAGTATTTGATACCATCCCCATTGTGCAGGAGCTAACCTACCTTCACGCATCATTTTTCTGACTAGAGAATGATCAAAATGCTTACGATGATGTATAATAAATGTGCTAGGCAAGAAACCAAACCAATCATCTTCTGGATTATTGTTTGCTATTTCTTCTACCTTTCCTTTTCCGAATTCTGGACCTCTATTCTCACGGCACATAAAACCAACAGGACCTTTTTCATATGCTTTCCTAATCCAATGGTTCAAATCAACTTGCCTGTCTATTTGTGTGTTCCAATCGACTCTTACTATTAAATCAAATCTTGGCGGAATTTTTTTTAAACAATCACTATGTGACATTATAGGAACTAAACCATAATATAAATTATCCCATTGTAATTTTTTATCTTTGTATTTTTGAAACTTACCATGTTTAATATTTGGTGCTTCCATAGGATGATAATGCCATTTTGGATAATGCATCGTAAAAAGATTATCGTGCAAGTGCATAGGTATTAGATTTGTTTTGTTTGTAAATGTATGAAAATATATATTTGATCCAGGTAGCTGTTGTTGTAATTGAGCAACAATATTAGATTGTTTATCATTTACTCCTGTAATACATACTGCTATTTGCATTATAATTTAAACCATTTCTTAATATTGTGTGCAAAAAGTTTATGGCTTCCTATTCCTGGATGTGGGTTAGGGTAATCCAAAGCGTCATCTATATGAAAATCTTTTTTAAAGTTAAAAGTTTTTATTTTTACACTAGACAACATGTACTTGTTAAAATATCCTTTGTTTATTTTCAGCGTTTCATTATTCCATTCATGCTCACCAAATACATGTCTACATTCTATGCCTTTTGATTTAAGCCATGTATCTACGTAATTTAATTTAATAATATTGTTAAAGTATACATCAAATTCATGATGATAATATCCATAGTACATTTTTATTATTTCTTTATATTCTTTTGGGTTAAAACTACTGTTTTGAGAATGCGATTGCCAAAAATCTTTTGGCATAATGTCTGACAAAAAGTTTGGCATCATGTGTATTCTTTTTATATTATCTTTAGCAAGAAATATTGTATGCCTATCAAAGTTTGACCACTGTATTACAACAAAACTTTTTTTTGTGTATTTCTTGTATTCTATTATCCTTTTTGTGATTATTTTATTACTTGCACCTGGCTCACTCTGATTATCTACGGTTTTAAAATTACATAAAGTTTTCAGTTGATTAGGCCATGCCAAAACGCTTGGCGTTGGTCCATTCGATACTCCATCCTCACCTATACAGTCTTGAAGTCCGTGACCATATGTAAAGCTACAACCAAAAGCAACTAAATCGTATTCTTGGCAATCCATGTATTCCTCCTTGCACCTGTATCAAAATCAAAATCCCAATATTCTATGTCTTCCTTATACCAATCTGCAATTTCTTGTATTGTCTTTGCATCATATAATTCTTTGTAATTTTGTTTTATGCTAGTAACGTTCCTTGCACGTGGCATAGAATCTACACCCAAATAAGTAGGTGCTTCTTTATTTAAATTTTCTAGAGTAAGTATATCACATACTACATTATTATTTTGATCTTTCACATGATGTTTTTGTGGCCACCAACCTCTGATAGCTCTATACCATGTTAATGGTTTTAAACCCCATTCATATCTTTCTTCTATAAAATGATCTAATGATTGTATTTTAGCATAGTCAGAATTAACCAGGCCTCTATCAATGGCTTGTTTAGCAAATAGATATCTACTTACTACCTTACTCCAAGGATTTCTTACCACTGCAAATGCAGTATGTGTAGATGTTATATTAGGATGAATGTCAATCCAACGTGCATGTTCTACACCCTTTGTATCTCGCTCACCATAACTTTCCATTGTTCTCTTAAAATATTTGTAATCCTCTATCCACTTTTTATTTACAGGAACAATCTTATCTTTGAAGATATCACTTTCTCTAATAGTGACTCCACCATTTTTTGGAATATGTATAAAAAGTTTTTTCATTTGTAATTTGTATACTCTTTCTCTTCTACAACATCAGAATATGTGAGAACATTTATCTTTCTTTTTATTTCTGCACGTTTATCATTATATATGTAAACATCTCTTGCTAGTTGAATAAAGTCCCAGCCAAAATTATTTTCTGCTTCACATCTACGTTTGCTATTTTCTATATCCCATAACTTAGAATTTATTTTGTATAGTTCATCTACAAGATTATTAACTTGTGGATCATTATTTAAAATTTTATTTTCTAAATAAATTAATTCTTTGTTTATGTTAAAAAGTTTTTCAGAGTCTTTGATTCTATCTTTTTTGATTTTTAAGATAGTCACTTTGTCGTATAATTCGCCTATTGATACTTCAATTTCAACTTTCATTTATTTTGATTCCTTAAAGTACTGATTATAAATGTGTTCAGCAAAGTTACTATGATGTTTTACGCTAGGATGTTCATCGTTTTCAGCTGGCGGTATACTAGGATCAAGTATTACAAAACAGCTAGTATGATCTACTTCAATGTCGTACCAGTCTACTGGATTTGGTATGTTGTAAGGCTCTTTCAAAGACGCAACAAGATCTTGTCTTGCATTTTCAAGTTGTTCAAGTGAAGGTTCAGATTCTACGCTAAGATGTATTACCTTAGCCCCTGTTGATTTTAAAAATCCGTCAGTCATTTTTTGTAATATTAGATTATTGTAATACCTATCAAATATTCCCATAGGATTTAAATAGGTATTTTTTGCACTATCTTCTATATACTGTTGAATATACTCGTCAGAATTTTTATCACTTTCTTTTGCAGGTTCTAGTCCAAAGAAATTATTAAATCCAGATATCATAGATTTCCAACTTGATGCGGGACCTGTTATGTTATTGAATGGTACCGACGTTCTAGCAGGCCACTGTAATGATAATCTACTTAGGTAGGTCCACATTACGATTACTATATCGTCTGGCTTTATATCTTTAGCAACTGCACATTGTCTTGATATTTGATGAAAACATGCTCCTCGACGTGCATAATTATTTACAGAAACACCAAGTTTGTCAGCAAGTACTTTTGGCCAAGCATGGTCACTGGGTTGATACAAGTGAATGTCTGTCCAACTAGCAGAACCACTGTCCATAAGTTTTTGTACTTCGTGTTCAGGTAACGGTTCTCCGTTTGAATCCAAGATAGGTTTTACTACATCAGGTAGTGCAAATCCTTGTGTTATTGAACAACCAAATGTATGTAGTTTAGGCATTTATTTTAATCCCGTTATCCTTTGCTCTGTGCATATGATGACTCCATTTTCCAGGACCGCTTGTTGTATATATGTGAATATTTTCTGGTGCAAAGTATACCTGAGATAGATGCAAAAATCCGCTATCGATTCCAACATGATATTCTGCTTTAGTCATTGCGTATGCTATATGTTTCAAACTATTTCTTAGTAGTTCGTTATCGGCTTGTCCGCCAACAGTTACAACTTCATAACCCTTATATTTAGAAAGTATTTTTGCTTGCCAATTGTTGTCCATGCTTCTTCTTTTTGAAGTAGAATCCCATTGTACTGTAACAAATTTCTTAGGCAAGTTTAAATCCTTACTACAATCTTCTGCAGATAATTGTGGAAAATGTTTTAGATATTTTGTAAGATCAACTCCCTGTTTGGGTTCAAAACGTTGTGGATAGTCTCCGTATATTTGTCCTTCTGCGTTTGAATATCCTTTTTGTTTTATATAATCTACAAAGTCTTGATTGCTTATAGGTTCATAATCGAGGTGTGGCATTATTGCAACACTACCTCTAGGAAATAAACTTAATATTTCTGGCCAGCTTTCTGGTTTGTGTCTATTCCATTGATACTTTGTTAAATGCAACATTACTTGAGTGTTTTCTAATAGTCCATAATTATAAGACAATAGTATGCTATGTACTCTATCACCTAATCCTGGTGCACCGTAATGAAAGTTTTTCTTTACAGTACTGTAAGCTCTCATTACTAAATGTTTCAACCGATTGCCTCCATCAGTGCAGGAATATTTTCACCTCGCTGGGGTAACAAGTCCTTTAAGAAAAAATGTACAAAATAAGCTTCTGGTAAACGCTTATCATCTATACCTTTATATAATCCATTCCAACGCCAATCCATGTTAAGTGTAGGTATAGACTCTTTCTTTACCCACCAGTTCAACAGCATTTGATCTGTTGACCATTTTTTGTATCCTACCCCATCTACGAAATCCTTGAACTCTTCTCGGTCAAGAAACTGTTTTGGCGTTTGTCCCTTTAGATGGGGTAGGAACTCTTTTGAGTTGATAACCATCAACCCCATGTTGTAAAATTCTGCACCCAGTTCATTCCATTTCCAATTAACATCTGTCAATGGTTCAAAAGCTGATTTAGAATATTTTCTTATCTTAGATTTATATTTTTTAGCACAAGGCAACTCTCTTTCTGCAACAGCACCAAAGGCATATTGTTCAGTCAATTGTTCAAATATATTAGGAGCATTATCTCTAATATAGATATCGCTGTCTACTATTGCTATTTGTCTATATTGATCTAAGTAATAAAAAGCATTTTCTTTTTCGAATATAGGCAGATAACCTAAACGTTCAACTGCTTCTTTACTACGGCCTGTTCTATTCAAATCTGGTCTAATCTTGAGTATAGGTTCTGTCTGTACAATATGTTTTAAATTGTACTTTTTACAATAGTTTGCTACGCTTTTAATACAATGTTCATATAAATTGCTTTGTTTACCGACAGCAACCTGATAGATCATTCTATCCATTTTTTGCTACTCCTATCATACGTTCTACCAAACTACCAAAGCCAACTTGTCTTTGCATTGTTAGAAGATTTCTGATACCTAAACCTTCGAAACTTTCTAATGTTAGGTGTGCTATTGCACTTCGATGTTCACCGTCTAAGAGATCAACTAGTATTTTTGCAGTACCTTTAGTAATCCAAGCATCTGCATCGTGTTTGTAAGACATAGTACCGTCTTCGTTTACCTTGCATACTACCCATAAATTACTTGCACAACCTCTAATTTTGTTTTCATCTACTTTATCTTTATCATCTAATGGTGGTACGTCTCTTGCTATGTCAATAAGATATTGTAATCTATCATGCCCTTCCAAAGGTGCCATCTCTTCGCCACGTGCTTTTATTTTTTCCAAAATCATACTACCAACCAAGATCCATTCGCCAAGGTAACATTGTATAACCTAGTGGTGATAGAACGTAAGTTTCAGTACAGTAAAAAATAATCAATACAAATATAGTTTTAGCCCACCAAGGCCATTTTTTCACTCGTTTTAATAAAGGTCCTAACACCCATTCTAATAATCTATTATAGGCTCCCCAAAAACGATCACTAATATTGTAAGGCGGAGTTTTTAATATTATTAATACAAATGCTATCCACCATACCCATATTGGGTGTTCTTCACTTACTCCATACCCAAACATGAACGGCAAAATTAATGCTGTAAGATATAATCCTATGTATTTTCTTAAATGTTCTATCATAAGTCTTTTGTAAAGCTAACATTAGATTTAAATGTAACTTTGTCTCCTTTATCGAATATCATATCAACAATACCATCACACAACATCCAATCGGCAGGCATTGCTCCATGTTCAAACGTCCAATCTAATAACTTTTTAGCTCCTGGTGGAGTAAGTCTATATGCCCTAGCACCTTCATACCAGTTACCCGGAGCAATAGGTTTTGCTTTTTTAAAGCCTTCAAATTTATATACATCGCACTCTTTTACTTCTCCCATGGGTTTCTTAAAAACAACATCATGTTCGAAAATACATATAGGAGTTTGTGTTAAAAAACATTTTTCCCATAAAAGATATTGACTTAGAAAACAACCTTGTGTGCCTGGACGTTCCAACAAGCGTTGACATTTTTTGTTTACCAATGAAGAGCGTAAATTGTAATCCTCCAACTTGACTAGTGTACCATCAACTCCTTCGTATAGTTGTAAGTTCCAACCTCTCATAGTTCCTGTTTCCATAGCCCTATTTGCCATGCTAATGCTGTCTGAATATTTAGGAAGATATATTATATAACCTTGTGTCATTTTGTCCTTACATCTAAACTTCTTATCTCTCTAAATATTTTCTTTTGCCAATGATCTGGTAACCAATGTAATTGTGCAGACTTGAATCTTTTATCTTCCTTTTTACTGCCTTTTCCCGTCATAAAAATATCTTCTTTTTTCAATCCCCAAGGTACCCATTTGTAAGGAATTTCTTGATAATATTTGTTTTTATTTTTCCATTCCGCCATGACTGCTTTTAAAACATCTTGATCAACGTACCAGTAAATTTCTTTTTCAAATGCTTCTATCATTCTAGTGCTAAAAAGGTCTCTAAACATTTGTCCGTTCTCTCCTGTGCCTAAACAAATTGCACTTGCAATAAACACAGCAGGATCTTTAGGTTTAGGCATTATAGCTACGTGCTCTGTAATGTTTCTAAAATCAGTCCTATGAAATCCATTTTTCAATACTGTATCACAGTCTAATTGTAGAATATGTTGGTGTCCTGATTTAAATATTTGATTCAATCTCATAAATCGAACACTTGCCAAATAAGTTTTCCTAGCAATAAAATCTAAATCGCCTGTCTTAAATATATGCACACCTTCTTTCATACGTTTTTTATTTTTAGCTAACAACTTATAAAAATCCATATTAGTTTCTTCGTATGAATATGTAAATCTGTATTTTTCAGATAACTCATTTAATACATTTTTGTTCATATTTCCTTCGTCAATTAAATGACAATGTACATGCATCCAACCTATTGTTCTGTTTATACTTTGTGCTAATGCGTATCCGTGTCTATCAAAATAATCATAATCACAACTGAAAAACACAATATCTTCTGCTTCAAAAGGAGGTAAAGTTCCTTGTAAATTTGGTAACTTAAACATCTGGACTCATTCCTGGCCTAAATCCTAGCACAGCGTTCTTTTCTCCTCTGCCTAATTTTCTTATCATTCTGTATCCTAATGGCATAAGCACATCGCGAATGCTGTCAATATTATAACCATATCTTGTTGGATGATCTTTTCTTTCATATAGTATAATTGGTTTACATCTTTCAATAGTATTCAATGCACCTTTGGCTACTAATGGTTCATAACCTTCTGCATCTATTTTTATAAAATCAACAAATTGTAAGTTAAAACTATCTAAAGTTTTTATCTTATATTTTCCTTTTTTTGCTTTAGGATCAATATGTGTGCTAAAACTTTTATTAGTAGATTTGATATCAACTTCTTTCTCTTGATCGCCGATACCAACAGGGTGTGTTGTTACATTGTAACATTCTTTCCAATCTAAATTTTTCTGCAAACAAGGAAACAAATTTGTATTCACTTCAAATGCATGAACAAATTCAAATGACTGAGATAGCCTAAAAGCGGTTATCCCAACGTGAGCTCCTATGTCTACTGCTACTCTTAATTTAGCACAATGAGAAATGGCTGTTTGTAATTCTAAATTTTGATATTCTTCTATTTGCCCCATGCCTTGTTTTTTAGCACTTTTAAGACAAATATCTCCTTTTACGGTTTGCCAACCGTCTAGTTCTTGATACATGGTTCTACCTGATATTCAAATGTACAACGCCAAGCCGTACCGCTTTGGTAATCGCTTCTGTCGAATTGACTCCAAGCAATATGTTCTAGCATATCGTTTCTATTGAAATTTATTTTGTTTTGCCAATGTTGTACTGCACTTTGTCCTAGTATTTCTATTGGCTTACCCAAGCATAAAGCCTCAACTGCGGCCATACTATGGTATGTAATAACTTTTTTTGCTTTTCTTATCATAGGAAGTACTTCATCCCACCTTTGCTTTCTTTTGCCTATTTTTTCTCTAACGATTAACGGCACGTCTAAGCCTTCATAGTATTTAATTGTTTTGTCTCTCCAGGCCTGGTAATCCTGTCCCATGTATCTAAATATATTACTGTTATTATCAGCTGGCATGACTAATAGATTATATTCGCCATCAGGATTCCATTCACTCCACAAGTTATCATCTAGTTCAAGTAGGTGTCGTCTACTTTCTTTTACAGGACGAACTGTTGTATTTTGTAAAGAGTTGTATGAAATACGATAATACTGAGGGCGTTTGTATCTATGGTTACCAATGTAACCATTGTCTATATGAAAGAAATTAATTGAAGGGTCTTTTTTTATTGCATCAAAAATCCAGTCATCAAAAGGATGACTAAATGCAAGTAGTCTATCTTTTTCAATATCTTCAGGTTTGGTGATTGTTTTTACATCACAGAAAGTATATAGATATCTAAAAAGTTGTCCGCGTAATAGTTTACTATTTTCTGGTACTTGAAATTTATAGTGACGCATCTTCCATGCCTGCTACTCTTAACTTGACTACATTAGTGATTTGCCACTGTTTTTGATCAAGTCCTTTTAGCAAGCCGAGCCACTTGTTTCTTAGAAGTGCAAATTCATTTATTATTTTTTCATAATCAACTACGTCTGCTTCACCGTCAACATATTTTTCAACGTCTCTGCTACTCAAAGCTCTTTGATAATTTTCAAGATATTTTTTGAAAAATGAACTACGTAATCTACGTAGCTCGATATTAAGATAATTTAATATAGCTTCTATTTCTTGTAATTGATGAAATCTGTGTTCAACAATACCTGGCATTTCTGCCGCGGCACGTTCTACATTGCCTTTAAGTTTTACTTCAGCTCTTGCAGATGAAAGTTCTGATTCAAAGTGCAGTATTGCTTCTGGAATCTTGTTTACGTCTCTAGCTACTTCAGAGTACCAACCCATTAATCATCCCATTCGTCATCAATATCTTCACCATCGTCATCTATATCTAAATAGTATCCAATGGCCGCATCAAGCATATCACAACTGCCCATTGCATCTCTAAATTCTGTATCATCTGTGCCGTAATCAGCACAGACTTCTACAAATTTTTCAGCTACAATTTCTGTGTGTTTCTTGTCTAAGCTGTCTTTAAAAGTGTTCCAAATATCAACTATTTGACTGCTTTCCATGTAAGTCTACTCCTGTTCAAGTTTTTCTGTTGTTTTCTCTTGTTCTACAACCTCGATATTTACCTCAGGGTCTACTTTATTGGCATAATCTGACATAACTTTGTCCAATAATTCACCAGTCCAGTTTTTACGATATTCTTTAACTTCTGTACCTGCTGAGTCAATATATTTTAGCCTATTGCCATCTTTAACAATCAAGCCTTTTTTCTCAAACAAATCAACTAAACCACTATACGGATTCATTCCTGTTTCATAAGGAATCTTTACTTGTACGCCTTCGAACGGTTTTGCATATCTAGTCTTCATTACTTTACAACCTGCTCTAATACCACGTACATCAGTTACCTTGTTTCCATCTTCGTCCTCTTTTAGTTTCAATTTCTTCATTGCTACTACAATAGAACTTGCATAGATAAATCCTTGTCCGCCTGATATTTTGTCATCTGGATCAAACATATCCTGCGATGCATAAGTGTGGTTAGTACATACTAGTCCTACGTTATGCGAACCAATCATGTTAACTGTGTTACGTACTAATGAAGTAAGTGCCTTAGGTTTACGACCCATATCACCCTTCATGTCACCTTTGTTAAACTGATCTACATCTGTAGGTGTAAGTAACATACCCAAACTATCAATAACAAACAACACTTTAGGACGATCCTCTTCGGGCATCGCTTTATAGTCTGTCATAAATGTAGAAACTGTTTTTGCTACATCGTCAATCATTGACATGTTAAGTTTAAGTAATTTTTCTTCGCTTGTATCAACTTCTAATGCATGTAACCAGCTTTCATCTAATGCATTCTCTGAATCAATTAATACAACAAAGATACCTTGATCTTGTGCCGCCTTTACAATGTTACCTGCACAGATATAACTTTTACC
>CENP01449899.1_pt1 | contig 21744 bp, 25 predicted proteins | sample 361281 | NCBI WGS metagenome assembly CENP01 (sample SAMEA2591122, study PRJEB7988) | marine metagenome | biome: marine biome (ENVO:00000447); feature: deep chlorophyll maximum layer (ENVO:xxxxxxxx); material: saline water (ENVO:00002010), including plankton (ENVO:xxxxxxxx) | depth 70 m | reverse complement strand
TAGCATTTTATATGTTACTTACTATAGTTGGTGGTGCAGTATTTGTTGGTTCTCAAGCATGGGAATGGGCTAACTTCATTAGAGGTGAATATGGAGCAATCGAAACTAAAGGAGGTCAAATTATTCAATTTGTTGATACCAGCAATGATAATAAAAGAATTGCTTTAAAAGATTTTGTTGTTAGTGTTCCTAGGGATAGAGAACAACATCAAGGAAGTAATGGATTGTGGTACAGAGATGAAGCTTCTCTTCCTACATTTACGCTACAGGAAGTTTCAAACAGTTTTTTAGCGAATCCTGCTCTGGTTGTTAGGTCTGAAAAAATTGATGAAAAAGGAAAAAAAATTATTCTTTCGAGAGAAGAATCTATTGAAAAAGTTTCACAAGGAGTATATGTTGTTGAAGGAGCTAATTTGATTAGAAATGAATATGGAAACAGGCTCTTTGCTGATTTCTTTTTCTTCATAACTGGGTTTCATGGTTTCCACGTTTTTTCGGGTGTGATAATTAATCTCATCATTTTCATCAATGTACTTTTAGGAACATATGAAAAGAGAGGCCATTATGAAATGGTTGAAAAGGTTGGACTGTACTGGCACTTTGTTGATCTAGTATGGGTTTTTGTATTTACTTTCTTTTATTTGGTATAGATTATGGAACAACACGAACACAAACTAGAAATATTTAGAGGATTAATAAAATTTAAGTCCAATGTTCAAAAGATATGGGGCGTTTTAATCTTTCTTTCGATAGTCACTGCTATTGAAGTTGTTTTAGGAATTGTCAAGCCAGAGATTTTAATGAATTCTTTTTTGAATTTAAAACTGATCAATTGGATATTTTTGATTTTGACAATTGTAAAAGCTTACTACATTACTTGGGATTTTATGCATATGCGTGATGAGTCATTTGCTCTTCAAGCGTCTGTTGTAATAACTCTTATTTTTCTTATAGCTTACCTTGCTTTTATTTTATTAGTTGAGGGTAATTATATTTATGATGTGATGTACGAAGGTTTTGTGAGTTGGGATTTCTAATTTTCACATTTGAAAAAATATTTTGTTCTTGCCGTACTTTTTATCTTGCCTTTAGTTGCATACCTGTTTTTTGCATCTGGAATTAATAATTTTGCTAAGCTTCCAATAATTACAGATTCAATTCAGGATTTGGAAAGTTTATCTAATCATGCATTTGAAAATAACATATCAATTGTAACGTTCCTTGGAAATAATATTGAAGATAGAGAAGGAGATGCATTAAATTTAAATCAGAAAATTTATAAAAGATTCTATCAATTTAAGGATTTTCAGTTTGTGTCTATTGTCCCTAAAGGAAATGAATTAAAATCAAAAAACTTAAAAGAGAAATTATCATCAGGGACTAATACTGATATGAAAAACTGGTATTTTATCCATCTGCCAGATTCAAAAATCATTAGCCTGTATAACAACTTAGCTACTAATATTGAATTAGGTAGTGACTTAGGATTACCATATGCTTTTATTATTGACAAGTCAAAAGCTTTGAGAGGTAGAGATGATGATGGTGGCATAAAGTTTGGGTATGATTCAAGGTCAGTCGCAGATATCAATAACAATATGTTAGACGATGTTAAAATTATCTTAGCTGAATATAGAATGGCGTTGAAAAAGAATAATGTTTTTAAGTAATCATGTTTAAAAGAAAGTCATACATAGGCCTATTCATAATAATTATAATTTTTTCTTTTTGGTTTATTCCAATAATAAATAATCGATTAAATGATAACAGAGTTTCTGACTCAAGCAGAACAAAAGAGATAAGTCAATCCTCCAAGTTGTCTTTTATTAATTTGAATGGTGAATCAAGAAAAGTTCCCGAATTTGTATTTCAAAATCAGGATAATCGCTATGTTACAAACGAAGATTTCTCAGGAAAAGTTTATGTCGCTGAATTTTTCTTTACATCATGTCCATTAATTTGTATTGAGATGAATCAGAATATGAAAATTTTAGATGAAGAGTTTGGGGATCGTAATGATTTTGGAATAGCTTCATTTACTATAGATCCTGTCAATGATACACCAGTTGTTTTAAAAGAATATGCTGAGAGACTTAATATTAAATCTCAAAATTGGCATTTTTTAACAGGTAAAATAGATGATGTGTATGAGCTATCAAATTCTGGCTTTAATATTTTTGCTGGAGTTAATCCTGCAGTTGCTGGTGGCTTTGAGCATCAAGGGTTTTTTGCTCTTATTGATAAAAATGGATACATTCGTTCTCGAAGAGATTCAAATGGTAACCCCATAGTTTATTATCTTGGAATAGAAAATCCTTCTGTTGATAAACAAGGAATTGATATGATTAAGGAGGATATTAGAAAATTATTAAAAAATGGCTGAATCAAAAAAATATAGACCCTTAGTAATAGCTGTATCAGTTCTAGTCCCTGTTGTTGTGGCAATATTGTTTACTGTTAGAATTCCAGATGCCAAACCATTAACATTCCTGCCTCCAATTTATGCTGGTATAAATGCGCTAACTTCAATACTTTTGATAGCGGCTTTGTATTTTATAAAAAATGCTCAAAGAAAGATCCATGAAGCATTGATGAAAGTATGTATTGGCTTATCACTGATTTTTCTTGTAATGTATATTGCTTATCACATGACAACTGATCCTACTCCATACGGAGGAGACGGAGTTATTAAATACGTGTATTATTTTATTTTAATTTCACACATATTGCTATCAATTGTTGTTATTCCTTTGGTTTTAACAAGCTATACCAGAGCAATTTCCTCAGAATTTATTTCTCATAAGAAGATTTCGAAAATAACCTTTCCTGTTTGGTTGTATGTAGCAGTAACTGGGGTTATTGTTTACTTAATGATTTCACCATATTACTAATGATCAGCTATTTTCAATGTTCCATGTGTAAAGCAGTACTTGAATCGGGCGCTGATCAACAGGTTGCCGAAAGCTTGAATGATGGTATTGTATACCTAATGGCAATCCCTTATATACTTGTTGCTTTAATAGGATTTTCAATTTATTATAAATTTTTTAGAAAGACTTAAATTTTTTTTTAACTTTACTACTATGTATAACAAAGTACCGTGTATTAAAAAATGAAAAATAATAATTTATTAAGATCTGAAGCTTTAGCTTCATTAAATAATGATAAATGGGGAATTTCAATTGGAGCTTTTCTCATATATATGATTGTAACTGGAGCTATTGGATTAATTCCAGTTGTTGGAGGATTGGGTCAATTAGTTTTAACAGGACCTTTTCTAGTTGGTTATTACTATTTCTTTTTAAAGATTTCCAGAGATGAATCAGTTGATATTGAAGATTTATTTGTTGCATTTAAAAGTAAAAACCAATTTTTAGCTAGCCTTGTCTCATACCTTCTTGTTCTTTTAATAATGTTAGTAACTATGGGAATTGGACTTGTTCTTTGGGCATTTTTAGTTTTGGGAAGAGAAACTTTTATGCACTTTATTGACAAGATAAGCGAATGGTCTGAAAAATTTAATCCATTTAGTCTTCAATCTGAAATACCCTTATATGATCCTGCTTTAACAGATGCATTAAGCCCTGAAATTAATTGGGCTTTTTTAATACTAGGGGCGATTCCATTTATTTTAATTCCAATTATTTACGTATCACTATCAATTTCACAAACATGGTTTGTTATAGCTAATTATGAAAACATTTCTGGATATGATGCATTAAAAGAAAGTTGGAATTTAATGAGACGTAAACGTTTGAAATTATTTCTTCTTCAATTAAGTTTTATTGGATGGGCAATTCTTTCAGTTTTAACCTTATTTATTGGTTTTATTTTCTTGGCACCCTATGTACAAACTAGTTATGCAAAGTTTTATGATAATCTAAATGAATTATCATGAAAAAGTTTCTACTAAAAATTAGAAATTTCTATAGATTTGAAATATAAACATTTAAAAGAATCTTGAGACTGAAATAGTACAATCAAAAAATTATAAAATGAAAAAACTAATATTATCATGTATGCTTTTTACATTGACTTCTTGTATTGATGTAAAACCAAATGTCACAGTAGATCAAAAAATTGATTTATATATTGATGGTGAAAATGTTGAAGGATTGGAGGGTGAATGGGTGATTTCTGCTGATGAAAAAGACGATGTAATTACAGTAAAAATAGAGAGAAAAGAAGAACTGAGTGAGTAACGAAAACTTTAAAATTCAACTTAGAAAAGGGCTTTTAGAGTTTTGTATTCTCCAAGTTCTTTCTAAAGAAAAGCTATATACTTCTGAGATTATTGTAAAATTAAATGAATCTCAGATTATAGTTGTTGAGGGAACAGTGTATCCATTACTGAGTAGGTTAAAAAATAAAGGATTTGTTGATAGTGAATGGATTGAGTCAAAGCAGGGTCCACCACGAAAGTATTATCATTTAACTAAAAATGGTAAAAATTATCTGACTGAGTTAACCTCTAGTTATGCTGAAGTGAATTCATCAATTCAAAATCTTATAAACAATAAATACTCTCTAAATTATAATTATAAACTAAAAATCAACTAAAAAATTAAAATATGAAAACATCAAAATTTATTTATCAATATGGTCTTCTTACAGGGCTTGTTAACGTTATTTATGGAGTGATGCAATTTGTTTTAGGAACTCATTATGAAAATGATGCAGTTTCTCAAGTTGTTGGAGCAGTGATACTAATTGGAGGTATAGTTTTAGGTCAACTTGCTTTTAGAAAGAAAAATAATGGCCTTGTGTCGTTCAAAGAGTGTTTAAGAATAGGAGTGGGTATTGGACTAGTTACTGCAATTATTAGTCTTGCTTATTATTTTTTACTAACAAACATAGTTGAACCAGATTTTAATATCAAAGTACTTGAAATAGGATATGCTACGACAATTGAAAGTAATCCTGAGATTGCGAGTCAAATGACTCAACAGCAATTTATTAATAATTCTTTGCCTTTTATGTGGATTGCATATCCAGCTATAATAATGGTGACATTATTTTTTAGTTTAATATTTTCTCTTTGTACTGGAATCCTAATAAAAAGATCAGAATAATATATTAATGATAATAATAAAAAATTTACATAAATCTTACCCTATGGGTAATAGATCTTTACACGTTCTTAAAGGTCTTGATTTCACTGTTGAGGAAGGTGAACTTGTTGCTATTATGGGCTCATCTGGTTCTGGAAAATCTACTCTTTTAAATATTTTAGGAATGCTTGATAACTATGATGATGGAAGTTATACTTTAGGCGATGTCCTAATAAAAAAGATGGATGAAACCAAGGCAGCAAAGTATAGAAATAAATTTCTAGGATTTGTATTTCAATCTTTTAATTTAATTAATTACAAAAACGCATTAGAAAATGTAGTTCTACCGTTATACTATCAAGGGGTTTCTAGAAAAGAAAGAGAGGAAAAAGCTTTAAAATACCTAGATAATGTTGGTTTGAAAGATTGGGCTAATCATTTACCTGCAGAACTTTCTGGAGGACAGAAACAGAGAGTAGCTATTGCTCGAGCAATGGTAGGAGAGCCTAAAGTTTTATTAGCTGATGAGCCAACCGGAGCTCTTGATTCAAATACATCTAAAGAAGTAATGGACTTAATTCAAAAAATCAACAAAACTGGAAAAACTATTTTGGTTGTGACTCATGAAGAAGATATTGCTAAAATGTGTAGTAGAATTGTTAGGTTGAAAGATGGTGTCATAGTTGAGGATAAAAAAATTAAACAAAAGAAAGCATTATAATGTTCAATAAAGATCGTTGGATAGAAATATTTGAAACTATAAGTAAAAATAAGTTAAGAACAGCCTTAGCTGGATTTACTGTAGCCCTTGGTATAATCATATTTGTAGTCTTGTATGGACTTGGTAATGGGCTAGAAAATACATTTCAAAAGTTTTTTAAAAATGATCAATTAAACACGATTAGTATAAACCCTGGAAGAACATCAAAACCTTATGCAGGGTTTGAATCTAATAGAAGAATTGAGTTTGATAATGATGATTTTGCTGAGATTTCTGAAAAATTTAGTTTTTTTATTGAGGGAATTTCGCCTAGAATTGGATTAACTGGAAGAAATATTTCATATAAATTAAACTCAAATAATTATTCTGTAATTGGAGTTTCACCATCATTTCAGAACAGTGAAATGACCATTATGATGAATGGAAGATATTTTAATCAGGCTGATATAATTAACAAGGAAAGATATATTGTAATTGGAAGGCTTGTCAAACAAGATTTGTTTGGTGATGAAGATGCAATTGGAAAATATATAAATGGAGGTGGAAGAACATGGAAAGTCATTGGAGTTTTTCAGGATGATGGAGGTGATAGAGAGGAAAGAATCATTTATGCTCCATATACCACAATACAATCTATTCAAAGAGGATCTGATAAAGTTGGCTCTCTAATTTTAACATATAGACCAGAAATTGGATTTGATGGAGCAGTGGAATTTGAGAAACAACTAAAAAGTTATATTAAGAACAGAAAAAAAATAGATCCATCTGATCCAAGGGGAGTTTTCATTAGAAGTGCATCATCTGATTTAAAAGAAAATCAAGATTTTACATCAGCTTTAAAAATCATCATTTCATTTGTAGGATTTGGGACATTATTGGCAGGAGTCATTGGTATCTCTAATATTATGGTTTATGTTGTTAGAGAAAGAACTAAAGAACTAGGCATAAGAAAAGCAATAGGAGCTACACCTAAATCTATTGTTTGGATGGTTTTACAAGAATCTATTTTTATAACAACAATCTCCGGTTACATGGGTATGTTTGCAGGAATTTTATTTTTATCATCCTTAGGAAATAAACTTGAGGAAGACTTTTATATTACAGATCCCTATGTAGATTTTAACACTGCATTATTTGCAACAATTATGTTAATAATTTTTGGTGGAATTGCTGGGTTTATACCTGCTAGAAGAGCAGCTAAAATTAAACCAATAGAAGCACTTAATGATAAATAAATGAAAACACTTTTTCAAAAAGATACTTGGCAAGAGATTTTTGGTTCTATTCAAAAAAATAGAACTAGGACGATTATAACCATGATTGGTGTTTTGTGGGGTATTTTTATATACATAACTCTCGCAGGTGCTTCAAAAGGATTGGATAATGGATTTGAAAAAGCATTTTCTTCAATTTCATCTAATAGTTTATTTATTTGGGCTCAACAAACATCATTACCATATGGAGGATATAAAGCAAGAAGACAAATCAGATTGACAACTAATGATGTTGATATTATTAAAAAAAGAGTACCAACCGTTGAATACATTGCTCCACGAAATGTAGCAGGTGTATTTGGGGGTTCAGGAGGTAATGTTGTTAGAGGAGCTAAATCTGGTACCTACGCTATATATGGTGACTATCCAGAGTACATTAAAATTGCCGTTACTAAAGTATTTGATGGCGGAAGGTTTATCAATCAAACTGATATGGATAAAAAAAGAAGAGTTGCTGTTATTGGAGAAAGAACTCTTTTAGAACTTTTTGAGGAAGATGAGAGTCCTGTTGGAAAATATATTAATATTAATAACGTTTCTTTTAAAGTTATTGGTGTTCATCAGTTTAGACAAGGAGGAGGTTTTGGTGATGATGGTGATATTTATATACCATTTGCAACATATAAAGATTTATTTAATACAGGTAAGTATGTAGGGTTCTTCATGATGTCTGCATTTCAAGATGCTGACGTGGTGGAAGTTGAGAAAGAAGTAAAATCTGTATTAAAAGACATACATAAAATTGACCCAGAAGATAATCAAGCCTTAGGAGGATTCAATTTGGGAGAGATATTTAAAAAAACATTAAAATTTGCTGATGGGTTGACATTCCTTTCTTTAGTTGTTGGGATTGCAACAATATTAGCAGGTGTAATTGGTATTGGAAATATTCTTTTAATTTCTGTTAAAGAAAGGACAAAAGAAATTGGGATTAGAAGAGCTTTAGGAGCAAGACCATCTCAAGTAAGAACTCAGATACTTATTGAATCTGTATTTCTAACTATACTAGCAGGTATAATTGGAATTATACTAGGTACTTTAATTTTATTTGCAATTAACATGGCTACTCAGGATCTATCGGATTTCCCATATACAAATCCAACAGTACCATTAGAATATATATTTGGAGCATTATCAATGATGATAATACTTGGAACCTTGATAGGATTAATTCCAGCACAAATCGCTGTAAAAGTTAGGCCTATTGAAGCATTAAGAGAAGAATAAATAATTAAACAATAAAAAATGAAATATTTAAAATATGTAGGAATCTCAGTAATCGTCTTAGGATTTTTATTTTCTATGGCTTATTACTCTAAAACTAATAGCAGATCGGCTATTACTTATGAAACTGCACAATTAGAAAATAAAACTATTGAGGATAAGATCGTTGCTACTGGGAGCTTAGTCCCTGAGGATGAAGTTAATATCGTTCCTCAAATTAGTGGAATTATCGAAGAGATTTATATAGAAGAAGGCGATGAGGTTAATGCTGGAGATCTATTAGCAAAAATTAAGGTAGTTCCAAACGAACAAACACTAAATAGTGCTGAAGGTAGAGTAAAAACTTTAAGAATAGTTTTAAATAATTCAAGAAAAGAGTTCAACAGAAATCAAAAATTATTTGAAAAAGGAGTTATTTCTGAACAAGAATTTAATAATGTTGAATTACGATTTAATCAAGATGAACAAAATTTAGAAAATGCCATTTCTGATCTACAAATAATTAAATTAGGATCAATTGGTGGATCTTCTGTAACTAATACAATAGTTAGATCAACTGTAAAAGGAACTGTTTTACAAATCCCAGTAAAAGAGGGAGACCAGGTTATACAAGCAAATACATTTAATCCTGGAACTACAGTTGCTGCGGTTGCTGATTTAAATAAAATGATTTTTGAAGGTTTGGTTGATGAGGGTGAGGTTGGAAAATTAAAAGAAGGTTTACCACTTAAAATAACTTTGGGAGCGATTGAGGGAAAAGAATATGATGCAACTTTAAACTTAATCTCACCAAAAGGAATTGATGTTGCTGGTGCGATTCAGTTTAAAATTGAAGGTGAAGTTTATATAGATAATGAATTTGTAGTAAGAGCTGGTTACAGTGCTAATGCAAGTATTATTACATCTGTAAAAGAAAATGTTTTATCTATAGATGAAGCATTAATTCAATTTGACAATAAAACAAAAAAAGCATTTGTAGAAGTTGAAGTTTCAGATCAAAAATTTGAAAGAAGAGATATTGAAACCGGAATTTCTGATGGTGTGTATGCTGAATTAATTTCAGGTGTAACTAAAGAAGATAAAATAAAAATTTGGAATAAAACTGAGCCAATTAAAAGAGGAGAAGAAGAATAACAAGTAAAATTTATGAAAAAATTAATTCTAGTATTATCAATTATATTTTCTACAAGTAGTTTCTCACAAGATTTATGGACTCTAGAGGAGTGTGTCAATAGAGCTTTGACTGAAAATATCTCAATAAAGCAAGCTGAGCTTGATTATTTGGACTCAGAAATTCAGAAAAAAACTGCAGTAGGGAATTTTTTACCCAATTTGAATATTGGTAGTTCTCATTCATGGAATGTTGGATTAAATCAAAATATAACAACAGGGTTACTTGAGAACATTACAACTCAATTTAGTTCTATGAGCTTGAATATGAATATCGATATATTGAACGGATTAAAAAATATTAAGCAACTCCACTTAGCAAATTTATCCATACTTGCTAACCAATATCAATTAGCTGATATGAAGGAAAATATTTCTTTATTCGTTGCAAATTCATTTTTACAAATATTGTTTAATAAGGAGATTGTAAAAGTTCAAAAATTACAATTACAATTATCTAAAGATGAAGTTGTAAGAGCAAATGAATTGGTAAATAATGGAGTAATACCTAGAGGTGATTTATTTGAGTTTGAAGCAAATTTAGCCTCTGTAGAAAAGTCTCTCACTGATGCTCAAAACAGTTTAACTTTATCTAAGCTGTCTTTAGCTCAACTTTTATTAATTGAAGATTATGAAAATTTTGATATCGTAGATCAAGAGTATGAGCTTAAAATTTCAAATATTTTAGATAAGAGTCCTAAGGAGATCTTTGCATATGCTGTTCAAAATAAAAATGAAATTAAAATTGCAGAAACAAATCTTGAAATTGCTAAGAAATCATTAGAGCTTAATAAAAGTTTTCTTCAGCCCAGATTATCCGCATTTTATTCATTTAGTTCTAGAATAGCCTACAGTGATAGAATTGTACCTAACGGAGAAATAAGTTTTGTTCCAATTGGTGTTGTGGAAAATACTAATCAAAGAGTTCTAGCTCCAATGCAAGGGACCAAAATTATATCTCCTCCATCATTTTCCGATCAATTTGATAAAAATAAAGGTCAAAATTATGGTTTGAGTCTTTCAATTCCAGTATTAAATGGTTTCTCAACTAGATCAAACGTAAATAGAAGTAAGGTTAATGTTAAAAGAAGTGAAAATCTTCTTTTTCAAAGGAAATTGGATTTAGAAAATTCGATCAATCAAGCATATAATGATGCTAAAGGATCTTTAAAAACATATGAAGCTTCCTTAAAATCATTAGAGTCTAGAAAATTATCATTTGAGTATGCTCAAGAAAAGTTTAATTTGGGGGTTATGAATCCATATGAATATAGTCAAGTAAAGCAACGATATGAATCGTCACAATCTGAACTGATTAGAAGTAAGTTTGATTTAATTTTTAAATTAAAAGTTTTAGAATTTTATTTTGGATTTCCAATAGAGATTTAGTTGTGAGTTTAATATTAAACATTGAGACATCGAGTACTAATTGTTCCGTTGCACTTTCAAAAAATGGTGAGTTAATCGATTTTATTGAGAAAGATTCTCAAAATTTTTCTCATTCAGAAAAATTACATCAATTTATTAAAGATCTAATAGATCGTAATAATACCAGTATAGACAATCTAGATGCAATTGCTGTAGGAATAGGGCCTGGATCGTATACTGGATTAAGGATTGGGTTGTCTACGGCAAAAGGTTTATGTTATGGTTCGGACCTGCCTCTGATTGCTGTATCTTCATTACTCAACCTAGCACATAACGTTGAGTTTGATGGGTTAATTATACCTACTATTGATGCACGAAGAAATGAGGTTTATTCAGTCGTTATAAACTCAAAATATAAAATTCTAAAAGAAGAATCACCTCAAATTATAAATGAGGAATCATTTTTAGAATTTACCAAGGACTATAATATTTTAATAATTGGAAATGGTCAGTTTAAATGTAAAGAGATAATTGACTTTAATTCTAAGTTTAGCTGGAATGATAAAATACTAAAGCCATCGGCTAAAAATATGGTTAAATTTTCCTTCGAAAAGTTTCAAGACAACGACTTTGAAGATATTGCTTACGTAGAGCCAAAGTATTTAAAAGAGTTTCAAGTAAACAATTAATTACCCATTTATTGCAACAACCGATGAAATTTTTCCAGGAAGCTCATTTTTTAGCATGGTTTCAATTCCATTTTTTAAAGTAATTGTTGAAGATGGACACCCACTACAAGCACCTTGTAAAATAACACTGACCTCTTTTGTATTTTCATTATATGAATCAAATAAAATATTTCCACCATCAGATGCAACAGCGGGTTTTATTTGATTTTCAATAAGATCATTAATATTTTTTGAAATACCATCTAAATTTTCTTTTCTCACAGCATTGTTTGCAGAGGTCTGCTTGTCTAGTGCTGGATCAATAATTTCATTACCATCATTGATAAAAGAGGTAATGAACTCTCTGATTGCTGCTGTATACTCTTCCCATTTATAGTTTTTATTTATTGAAATGGAAATGAAATTCATGTCAAAATATATTTCACTAATAAACTCATGATGTAATAACGCAGTTGCAAGATTACATTTAGAATTGTCAGTGTTTCTATTAAACTCATGTGATGTATTAAATAATCTTTTATTACATACGAATTTCATAACACCAGGATTTGGTGTGCTTTCAACATAAATTGTAATTGCACTGTTAGATTTAGAAAAAATTAGTCCACCAGAATTTAAAAATTTTTCAATTTGCTGAATAACATCATCTTGTACCTCAATCCATTTTAAAAAATTTAACTTCTCAATTATAATTAAATGTTTATCCAGAATTACAGATTTAATGAATGGTAGAAAAAAAAGTTGCTTAACTAAAGGGAATTGATTCAAGTCAGATTTTTCATTAAATTCTTTTCTTCCCTCAAGAATAACCTTTTCAGATGATAAAACCAAAATGTTTTCATTTTCTGATTTTAAAATTTCAAACTTATAATCCATAAATTATATTTTAGTGATATTAAATTTATTATCAATTATTTTACCAAGAATACTACTTTCAGAGTTGGTATAAAAAAGATTATTTGATTCAATTTTATTCAAATTAATAATTCTATTGCTTTCTAAAACCTTTTTAGTTTGAATAGCTACAGCTTTGTTACAATCAATAATTTCAATTGTTTCAGGTAAAATTTCCAAAATAGATTTGATAATCAAAGGATAGTGAGTGCACCCTAACACTAGTTTGTCAACATTTTCATTAATCATTACCTGAAGATATTTTTTTAATAGATTTTTTATTTCATCTCCATCTATTTTTCCTTGTTCAATAAGTGGAACAAGACCTCTACCACTTTGCTCTATAATTTTAACTGAGTTAGCATGTATATTAGATGTTTTACTAAATAAGTTGCTCCCTAGGGTGCCTTTAGTTGCTAAAACTCCTACTTTACCTGTTTTTGTATTTAAAGCTGCTGGTTTTATTGCAGGTTCAATTCCAATAAAAGGTATATCAAATCTCTTTCTAAGTTTTTCAATACATTTTGTTGTTGCTGTATTGCAAGCAACAATAATTAGTTTACATCCTTTTTCTAGTAAAAATTCTGAATTTTTAAATGAAATTTCCTCTAGCTCTTTATCACTTTTATCTCCGTAGGGGGAATTAATTGAATCAGCCAGATAGATTTTATTTTCATATGGAAGCAGGCTGTGAACTTCTTTCCACAGAGTAACACCTCCTATACCTGAATCAAAAAATCCGATTGGGTTATTACTCATATAAAAAAAAAACTGTCCAATTAGGACAGTTTTTAAATTTTTTAAAAAGTTATATTAGAATCCTAACTCTTTCTTTACATCTGCCATAAGATCTTTTCCATCAGACAGAATTAAAGCACCACCTGGTGTAGCATCAATAACATATTCAAAACCTTGTTCTCTAGCTACTTTTTGAATGGCAGCTCTAGCTTTTTCAATAAGAGGCCTCAATAGATCCGCTTGTTTTTGTTGAATGTCCTGAGAAGCAGTTTGTTGATATTGTTGAATGTTTTGTTCCATACCCTGTAGCTCTTTCTGTCTAGCTTGATTTGTAACTTCAGTTTGATTCTGTGCGTCTGCAGAATAAGTCTGTAATTTAGTTTGATATTCCTTCATTGAAGCTTCAATTTCAGTTTGATAAGTTTTTTGAAGTTTTTCGATTTGAGCTTGAGCCTCAATAACTTCAGGCATTTCACTAATTAAAGCTTGTGAATCAATGTGAGCTACTTTACTTTGTGTAAATCCAATGAATCCTACAAACATTAAAATGATGGTTGTATAAAATTTTAAATATCTCATATTATTTTATTTTATTTTTTCTGGCTTTTAGTATACTATCTCTTCTTCTTTGAATTGATTCTTTTCTTAATTCATTTACTTTTTTGAGAGAATCTCTTCTTTTTTGAATTAAATCATCTGTAAAATCAATTACAAGATTTTCTAATTTTTCTTGTCTTAAAATACTTTTTAAAACTAGTTCGCTAATATCGTATTTTTTTTCTGAATATAATGTAATAATTGCAGAGGATTTGTCATATACATAATCAAACTTATTCCTTTCAGCTATTAACTGAACAGCTGCAAGTACCTCATCTTGAATCGGTTGTATTAATATTTTTTCTTGAGCAACCCAATCACCATTAGGCCCAAATCTTTTTTGCCTGTAAAGTTCTAATTGCTCTTTCTCAAATTCAATTTCTTCTCTAAAATCATTGTAAAGAGTTTCTGTAAGAAGTGGTCTTTGTATTTCTAATTCTTTTAATTTATTTTCTATTTCACCTTCTTTTTCAGAAATCTCTTTTTTCCACATATTAAGTCTAATCCCGTATTCTTCGTTAGCAGTATTATAGTCATCTAGATTTTCAAGAATATAATCCATATTAACATATCCGATTCTTAATGATTTTTGGGCATGATTAGAATATGAAAAGAAAAGAAAAAAGATTAGATAAACGATTTTATTCTTTGAAATGTACAGTTTGAGCATTACGTGTGATTAAAATTGTTGTCCAATAACAAAGTGTGTTTCCCAACCATTTGGATTCAAATCATTTGGATTTGCATTATCCAATCCATATCCAAAATCAATTCCTAACAATCCGAAAGCAGGCATAAAAATTCTTAAACCTAGACCAAGTGATCTTTTGGAATTAAATGGATTAAATTCTCTAAAGTCATTATATCCTTGACCTGCCTCAAGAAAAACTAATCCAAAAATTGATGCAGCAGGTTTTAAGGTTATAGGATACCTTAACTCAAGTGAAAATCTATTATAAATAGTAGATCCTTCTTGACTGGAAAGCGATTGGTTAGGATATCCTCTCAAACTAATTGTCTCACGTCCATCCATTGCATATTGAGACATTCCATCTCCACCTAAGTAGAATCTGTCAAATGGAATTACCCCTCTTTCATTACTATACGCTCCAAGAAAACCGAATTCAGTATGTGTTCTCAAAACTAATTTCTCAATTAATCTTGTATACCACGTACCTTGAAACTTAATTTTATAGAACTCAAGCCATTTAAATCTTTCTTGATCAATTTTGGCTTGATCTGGATTTCCATCCTCATCTTGATACTCCTCCAAATTTTCAAGATTTCCATAATCAACCCCATTCCACAAAGAATATGGTAAAGAAAGTCTAGCAGATAACACAAATTGAGAACCCCCTAAAGGAAATATTGGATTTGTAAATGTATTGTCCCTTGACAATGCTACTGTGTAAGAAATATTATTTGACTTACCTTCTCCAAAGGTAAATAACCCAGTATAATAATTATTTAGGTTATAAAACTGATAAGAAAGTGATTGAGATAATAAGAAATAATCATCAGGGACAGAAAGTCGTTTAGCTAAACCAACACTTGCACCAGTAATTTCAAAAAATTGACTTTTATCGACTCTTCCATTAAAAAAGTTATATCTAAATTGTTTTGTGTGAGAAAATGAAGTTGAGAATTGTACAGGTTGTTCACCGCCAAACCATGGATCAGAGAGTGAAAAACTGTAAACCCTGTAGAATCTATTAGCCTGTAATCTTAATGAAACTGACTGACCATCACCCATAGGAACAGGTTTCCAGGCTGATTTGTTTTTGATATTTTTAAAAGAAAAGTTATTAAATGATAGCCCTAATGTTCCAATGAATCCACCTCCACCATATCCTCCCTGTAGTTCAACTTGACTTGCTCCTTTTTCAACTAATCCGTACTCAATATCAACAGTTCCAGCATTAGCATCAATATTTTTAAAATCTGGACTAATCTGCTCAGGATCAAAGAAACCTAATTGCCCTAATTCTCTAACTGTTCTGACAACTTTATCTTTACTATACAATTCACCAGGTTTTGTTCTCAACTCTCTATAAATTACATTATCATTAGTTTTATCATTACCGATTACAGTAATTTTGTTAAAGTATGCTGGTTTACCTTCTGTAATTCTAATCTCAAAATCTATGGTATCATTTTCAGCAGCAATTTCAACGGGATTTATGCTTGAAAATAAATACCCATTATTTTGATATAAATTGGTTAAATCTTCACCATCAGGTTTAGTATTATCAGCAATTCTTTTTTTGAGAAGAACTCCATTATAAACATCCCCCTTAAAAAGTCCCAGACCTCTAGCTAAAAACTCATCAGAATATACTGTATTACCAAGGAAGTTAATGTCACCAAAGTAATACCGATTTCCTTCGTTTAAGGTAATGTTCAAATCAATATTGCTCTTATCAATTATTACAGTGTCCATTACTATTCTGGCATCCCTGTATCCTTTCTCTTTATAATAATCTAAGATTGATGTTAAATCGTTTTTATAATCCTCTTCAATAAATTTTGATTTTTTCCAGAATCTTCCAAGGAGTTTAGTCTTGGTTTTTTTCATCTGTTTTTTCAATTTAGAGCTCTTAGTAATTTCATTTCCTGAAAAGTTAATAGAGTTTATTTTTACTCTATCACCTAAATCAACATTAATAAGCATCCTTTCATTATTAATTCCAATTGAATCTGGCCTTGTTGAGATAGAAACTTTAGTATTGAGAAATCCATTTTTCTTATACTTGTTTATAATGTAATTTTTTGTTGTTTCAATAAAATTTTCAGTTAATTTCTGTCCTTTCTTTATTTCAATTTCATCGATTATAGTCTCAGCTTTTGATCTTTTTAATCCATTTACTTTAAAATCAGATAATGATGGTAGCTCAATGATTGCAATTTCAATACTTGCCCTACCGTCAACTACATTTGTTAAGTAAAAGTTTATGTCACTAAATAATTCTAATTTCCATAATTTATTAATAATCTGACTAATTTCTTCTCCCGGAATCCTTATCTGTTTTCCTTTCGAAAGTCCTGTATATGTAATAACAGTCTGTTCATTGAAGCTTTTTAAACCAGTTACAGATATTTCATCAAGTGTATAAACTTCTCCTTTATCAAAACTTAAATTCTGACCAAAAATGTTTATGCTCATCAAAAGAGCACATATAGAAAGTGATATTTTACTATTTAATTTTTCCAAATCTTCTTGTTCTTCCTTGATAGTCAATTATTGCATTTAAAAAGTGTTCCTTTTTAAAATCAGGCCAAAGCACATCCTGAAAACAAAGTTCAGCATATGAAATTTGCCATAATAAAAAATTGCTTAATCTTAATTCTCCACCTGTTCTAATCAAAAGATCAACGTTTTTTAAATTGCGAGTGTAAAGATGCTCATTTATTATGTTTTCATCAATATTTTCAACTGAAATTATATTTTTTTTAACTTTTTCTGAAATCAGCTTTGTAGCTCTTATCATTTCTTGTCTTGCTCCATAGCTTATTGCCAAAGAAAGAATTAGCCCATCATTTTGACAGGTTTCAGTAACTCCATCAAGCAATTTATTTCTTGTTATTTCAGGTAATTTAGATGTGTTGCCGATGATTTCTAGTTTTATATTATTTTCAATTAGTCTAGGAATTTCCTTTTCAACAGATGAAGATAAAAGATTCATCAATGAACTAACCTCCTTTTTTGGTCTACTCCAATTTTCACTAGAAAAGGCATATAAAGTCAATTGTTTGACACCAAGTTCAAGGCAAATGTCTATTGATTCTCTTACAGATTTTATTCCCGAATTGTGTCCAAAAAATCTTTCTTTATTAATTTTCTTTGCCCATCTCCCGTTTCCATCCATAATTATAGCTACGTGCCTTGGTATAAACATGGGGTTTAATATGTGATTATCCATTTATGGGCAGTAGCATTTATGTTTGCCAAAAATATAAGTTATTTTAAACACAGAAAAAAAATACCAATCATTACTTAGATTTCCTCCAAAAGGTCCTACACTTGGATTCGATTTCATTATTACTTCATCACTGCCATCTAAATCATCAGTAAATGAATAGTTTGCTGAAATTTCAAATCCAAATGTTATCTTTTTTTCAAAAGGTTTAAATTTTAACCCAACAGAAATTGGAAGGGAAAAGTCATTAACTTTATTTAATATTGATGGAGGACTAATAAGCGAGGCTGTAGGTTGAAGATAATTATTTTTATTGAATTTATTTATAAAATATGACAATCCAGAGTGAACATAAAACGTAAATTGTTTTGAACTATCCTCAGTATCAAACTCTTTAAAATTAAATTCAACTCCTATGTTAAAATTAGTAAATTTATTTTCAAAATTTCTGCTATTTATTCTTCTAGAGCTTGAAGTATTAGGTAAAAGATTGTTTGAATACAAGTTTCCGTAAGATACACTTCCTCTCAAAGCAATTCTTGTATTTAAATTTTTTTTATATAATAATCCACCAATAATGTCGTTTGGATTGATGAAAGTTGTTGGACCTATATCACCTACATAATTAGAACCACCAATAAAAATTCCCAGTTCATTTTTTTGAGAATAAGATTGACTCAAAAAAAAAATTAAAATAAAGAAAAACTTTATTTTATTAATCATATTAGTTTCTTTTATCCTTACCCCACAATAATTTTTCTTTTAGTGTTTTATAAAAGTTGTAATTATTAAGATTCGCAACTTTTATATTAAAATTAGATTTTTCTACTAAAATTTTAGTCTCATTGTTTACTGTATAAACTTTTGAGTCTATAGATAACAGATGACACTCTTCTCTTCCTGAAACAGAAATTGAGATTTTAGTGGAATCTGAAATTACCAATGGTCTTGCATTTAGATTATGTGGGGAAATTGGGGTTAGAACAAGAGATTGACAAGATGGAGATATTACTGGCCCACCGCAACTCAATGAATATCCTGTTGATCCAGTAGGAGTAGAAACAATTAAACCATCAGACCAATATGAATTTAAATGAATACCATTCAAACTTGTGTTTATATTGACCATTGACGTTGTATCTTTTCTAACAACGCTAATTTCATTTAAAGCATACGGAAATTGTGAATCCAATTGTTTATCACCTTCAAGAGAAACTTTAATTAATGATCTTTCTTCAATTTGGAATTTTTTCTTAAAAATTTTTTCAATGGATTTTTCAATGTTTTCTTTTTTTGTAGAAGCTAAAAATCCAAGTCTTCCCGTGTTGATCCCTAATATTGGGATATTATTGTTCTTTACATATTCAACAGATCTCAAGAAAGTACCATCACCTCCTAAACTAATTAATAAATCAACTTCACCCTTTATGTCGCTTGCTTTTGAATATTTAAAATAAGATTTGTTTGAAAAGTCAAGTCCTTCAGTATTTAAATCTTTATGTAAGAAAAAAGAAAAATTTTCTGAGAATTTATTATTAATGATTTTATCAAAAATAGATTTTACTTCTTCATTAAATTCTTGAGAAAAGAGAGCTATTTTCATATCAATTGATGATACTACAAATTAACTAAAAATTCTACTGAAAAGCAGAGATTAAGTTACTATTTTTGCAATCTACATATGGTTAAGTTAAGTGTAAATATTAATAAAATCGCAACCTTAAGAAATGCTAGAGGTGGAAATGTTCCAAATTTGGTTAAAATGGCAGAAGATATCCAAAAGTTTGGTGCTGACGGAATAACAATTCATCCTAGACCAGACGAAAGACATATTAGGTATTCGGATGCTATTGATTTAGGGAAGAGTTTAAAAAAAGAATTCAATATTGAGGGAAATCCTATAAAAAAATTTATTGATCTTGTTCTTGATGTAAAACCAACTCAAGTAACTCTTGTGCCTGATTCAATTGATCAAATAACTTCAAATGCAGGTTGGGATACCAAAAAACATCAAAAAAAATTAACGGAGATCATATCTGAGTTTAAAAGTAATGGAATTAGAACATCAATATTTGTTGATCCTAATCCAAAAATGGTTGAATATGCAAAAAAGACAGGAACAGATAGAGTTGAGTTATATACTGAATCGTTTGCAGTAGGATTTGAAAATGGTGATTTAAAAGTAATTAATGATTTTATTGAGTGCTCAGAAATTGCTAATTCATTAGAAATGAAAGTAAATGCTGGTCATGACTTGAATTTAAAGAACATTGAATATTTTTCTACAAATATGCCTTTCCTTGATGAAGTTTCAATTGGTCATGCTTTAATAAGTGAATCAATTTATCTTGGGATTGATAATGTTATCAATTTATACATTGATAAGTTAAATAGATGAATTTAAATAGCAGGGTTTTAGGATTATCTGAAAAAAAACTTGTGATATTACACGGTTTTTTAGGTTCTCTGGATAATTGGATAACAATTGGCAGAAAATTAGAGCAATTGAATTTAGAAGTTCATTTAGTTGACTTGAGAAATCATGGAAAAAGCTTTCACAGTAAAGATTTTAGTTACGATTATATGTGTTTTGATTTAAAAAAATACCTTGATTCAAAAAATATTAAAAAAACTTCAATATTAGGACATTCAATGGGTGGAAAAGTTGTGTTTTCTTTTCTTGAAAATCATGAGAATTATTTAGATAAAACCATTATTGCAGATATTCTGCCAGTTGAATATAAAAACAGCTATGATAATATTTTTCAATCACTTAAATCAATAAATCCAAGAACTCTAACTAAGAGAATTGAGTTTGAAGAACATTTGAAAAATTATTTTGACGATGAACTATTTATTTCTTTTTTGTCTAAAAACTTAACTCGAGATGAAAATGGAAATTTTAATTTTAAGTTTAATCTCATCACTTTATCTCAAAAGTTTGATGAAGTTTTAAAAGCCTTGAAACCTTCTCGTATTATAGACAAAGAGATAAATTTAATTTACGGTGCGAAATCTGATTATATAACAGAAAGTAAGTTAAATGATTCATTACAATATTTCTCTAATATAAAATTAAGTGTAATTGAAAATGCAGGTCATTGGTTACATTATGAAAAGCAAGATGATTTCATTAATCATTGTAAAAAAATCATATGTATTTGATTTAGTTGCTATAGAGAATAAAAAAGTATATTTTTGCGACCCAATTTTTAATCATGAGTGTATCAATTAAAGACAATAAAGAAACTTCAATAATCAATATAGTAATTGAGAAGAAGGACTATGAGAATAAAGTATCATCTATATTAAATGATTATAGAAAAAGAACTAATATCCCTGGTTTTAGAAAAGGTTTTGTTCCAATGGGAATGATAAAAAAACAATACGAAATACCTGTAAAAGTTGATGAAATAAATAAAGTTGTTCAAAAAAAATTATCTGAATTCATTGATAAAAACAAGATTTCCTTATTAGGTACTCCAATCCCAATTGAAAATGAAAAAATAGATTGGAAATCTGATGTATTAAATTTGGATTTTGAAATAGCAAAAACACCTGAATTTAAGATCAACTATAGGTTCAAAAAAGCAGTTCCATACTTCAAGATAACTGCTGATAAAAAAATGATTGATAATCAGGTTGACTCAATTAGAAAACAATATGGAAAAATTAATAGCTTAAAAAAACCTGAAAAGGGATCTACTATTGTTTGTACGATCTCAAATGAATCAATTGATTACAGCAAAGATCTTAGCCTTCCAGTTGATAAACTAAAACCAAAGTTTTTAAAAGAAATAGAAAAAATTAAAATTGGATCTCTAACAGACATCAAAGTAAATGATCTTTTTAAGTTAAAAGAAGATTTCATGACTTTTACTAGTTTGCAAAAAGAAAAAATAGAAAATTTAAAATCTGTAACTTTTAAATTATCAGAAATTAACAAAACAGAAAAAGCTGATTTAAAAGAAGATTTATTTAAAAAAGTTTATAAAGATGATACTCCAAAAAATTCAACTGAGTTTAAAAAAAGAATTAAGAATGAAATTGAAAGTCAGTTTGTAAATCAATCGGATCAAAAGTTTTTGAATGATGTTACTG
>CENP01221278.1_pt1 | contig 21757 bp, 23 predicted proteins | sample 361281 | NCBI WGS metagenome assembly CENP01 (sample SAMEA2591122, study PRJEB7988) | marine metagenome | biome: marine biome (ENVO:00000447); feature: deep chlorophyll maximum layer (ENVO:xxxxxxxx); material: saline water (ENVO:00002010), including plankton (ENVO:xxxxxxxx) | depth 70 m | reverse complement strand
AAAAAAAATGAGTTATTCAGATTATATAGAATCAGTAACAAATATACATCACAGAGATATGAATCATAGTAACGGTACTGCTATGTCAGGCTGTGTTCAATATGTAGAATATAAATTAGGTAAAACACATGGTAGTGGAGATAATATGAGGTCATATTATTTTGTTGATAAAATTGAAATACCTGAACCTTCTGATCCAGCAACTATGATACCATTAGCTGATGTAACAGAAGCTAATTGTATAACCTGGGCAAAGGCCGCTAAAGGAGAAGCTTGGCTTACAGCAGAAAAAGAAAGAATCGACAAAATATTAGATGAAATGGTTAATCCTTACACTGTAACCTCGTTTGAATAATTATCTATTATAAATAGATTTAAAGGAACTTACTATGGCAAAACCAAATAGCAGAACTACATTTATTGACTATTGTCTCAGATCTCTTGGTGCGCCAGTACTTGAAATCAATGTTGATGACGACCAATTAGATGATAGAGTTGATGAAGCTTTACAGTTTTATCAAACATATCATGATGATGCAATTGAAAAATTTTTTTTAAAACATAAAGTTACAAACAGTCAATTAATATTTCAAGCTGTTACAACAGGAAACTTTGTTGTAGGTGAAACTGTAACCGGTGGAACTTCTGGTGCTAAAGCTGTAATTAAATCAATACCAAGTAGTTCAACTCTAAGATATAATGTATTAAGTGATTCAAACATACCTTTTCAAGCTAGTGAAACAGTAACAGGTGATAGTTCAGGAGCTACTGGTGTTATTTCATCTTCAGGCGGAATAGTTAAAGGTGATATGGAAAATGGATATATTCCAATAAATGATTTAATTACAGATGTAATAAGACTCTTACCAATTAGAGATTCTGTTACTTCATCTGATATGTTTGATATTAGATATCAATTACATTTAAATGATATATATTCTCTTGGATTTATGGGTACATTATCTGAATATGTAATGAGTCAACAATTCTTATCAATGCTTGATTTAGTAATTGATTCAGATGAAAAACATGTTGATTTTAATAGACATAAAAATAGATTAGAAGTATTTATGGATTGGAATGAAGAAGTAGATGTTGATGATTATTTAGTAGTAGAATGTTTTAGAATAATCGATCCAGATACTTATACAGATGTTTATAATGATTATTACCTTAAAAAATATGCAACAGCATTAATTAAAAAGCAATGGGGTACTAATTTAATAAAATTCGAGGGTATGCAAATGCCTGGAGGAGTTACCTTTAATGGTCGTCAATTATTTGATGACGCAAACGAAGAATTAATTAAACTAGAAGAAGAAGCAAGACTGAATTGGGAAAAACCAGTTGACTTCATGACGGGGTAATAATGCCGAGAAATGTTTATTTTTCTCAGGCCGTAAGATCAGAACAAAATCTTTACGAAGACCTGATAATCGAATCGCTTAAAATCTATGGCCAAGACGTTTACTATGTCCCAAGAACGTTAATTAATAGAGATACAATATTAGGTGAAGATGCTGCATCAAAATTTGATGATGCATATCTTATTGAAGCATATATTGAAAATGTTGAAGGGTTTGAAGGTGCAGGAGATTTATACTCTAAGTTTGGTCTTGAGATTAGAGATGAAATTACGTTTGTGCTCTCTCGAAGACAATGGGAAAAGATTGTAGGCGTATTTTCAAGTAATACTGTAGACCCAAGACCTCAGGAAGGTGATGTTATATTCCTTCCAATGACTAATAGTTTTTTTGAAATTACTTTTGTTGAAGATGATAAACCATTTTATCAATTAGCAGATATTCCAGTTTACAGATTAACATGCGCATTATTTGAATATAGCGATGAAGATTTTGATACTGGTGTTGGTGAAATTGATGATAAAACAGCTCAAAGCGCATATCAAATACATCTTACAGTAGACATGGATATTACAGGTCAAAGATTTGAAATAGGAGAAACAGTAAAACAAATTATTACTCCGGCTGATGGAAGTACTAGTGAAATATCAGTATTTGGAGAAGTTCAATCAAGAGGTTTATTTAGTGGCGCAAATAATACTACTGAGTATTACATATCTAATATTGGAGTAAATGGTTCAACAATAGCTCGAGACTTTTATCCATCAACGACTCAAAATATAATCGGACAAACAAATAACTTTACAGGCCAAATCACATCAATAACAAATGCTTTAACTGATACTACAAATAAAGCTTGGTCAACAGACAGCGCTGCTCAAAATATTGAATTTGAAACTTTAGCTGATGGATTTATAGATTTTTCTGAATCAAATCCATTTGGCGATCCATCGGAGACATACTAATGTTTGGCGATCATTTTTATCATGCAACCATGAGAAAATCTGTGGCAGTTTTTGGTACATTATTTAATAATTTAAAAGTTGCTAGAAAATCTGCAAATGGTGGATTACTTAATCAAGTACGTGTGCCTTTAGCGTATGGACCTAAACAAAAGTTCTTAGCTCGATTAGATCAAGAAACTGGATTTGATGCTCCAATGGCTATAAAGCTTCCACGTATGGCTTTTGAAATGACATCAATAACATTAGATGCAACTCAAAAATTACCTAAAAGAAATAAAATTGTAGAAAATCATGCATCTGATGTTACTAAAAAGAAAACAATAAAACATTATACATCATATGATATTGGTATGTCATTATATATTATGGCTAAGAATCAAGATGATGGGCTTCAAATAGTAGAACAAATATTACCATATTTTCAACCAGAATATTCAGTAACAATAACTCCTGTAGATAGTTTTAGTCATAAACAAGATGTTCAAGTTATATTACAAAGTGTTAACATTGATGATCAGTATGAAGGAGATTTTACTGAAAGACGTGTACTTATATATCAATTAGACTTTTTAATGAAAATGAAATTTTATGGACCTACTGGAGATCAAGGTATTATACGAGAAGTTAAACTTGACTTTAAAGATAAAGATAATACTTCTTCAATTTTTGAAGAAATGGATTTAACTATTAATCCTACAACAGCTGGTCCTGGAGATACATATAATGTTGTTACAACTATTACATCTGGAGATGCTTCAAATACTGTAACACCTGGTACTTCAACAGAAACAACAATAAGTTATTCTTTATATGTACAAGCTAAAACTGGAGCAGGCGAAACTGGTAATGCATTTTTCTATAATAATCAACAAGCACCAGCATTTAATTTAATAAGAGGCCGAAGTTACAGCTTTAGTTATCCAGCAGCTCATCCATTTAAAATCTCTACAACAAGTGATGGCACACATAATGGAGGTAGTGAATATAATTCTGGTGTAACAGTAAGTAATAATGTTCTTACATTTTTAGTACCTGATGATGCTCCTGATACTTTATATTATTATTGTTCAAATCACAGTGGAATGGGAGGTCAAATAAATGTCACAGGATAAAAAAGATAAAATGATAGCAAGTTTAGAAAAAAACTTACCTACTGTTCCTCAAAATAGACCACTTGAAGACAAAGATGTTAAAGATGATTACGAATTTTCTCGAAAAACATATAAAGATTTAATACATACAGGAACAAGATCAATGGATGTTTTAGCTGAACTTGCAAGAGAATCAGAACATCCAAGAGCCTTTGAAGTATTATCTCAAACTATAAAAAATATTGGAGATACAACTGAAAAGTTAATGGCTCTGCAAAAACAGAAAAAAGATTTAACTCAAAAAGAAGAAGAAGCAAGACGTGTGACAAATAATAACGTCTTTGTAGGCAGCACAACTGACTTACAAAGAATGTTATTAAATAAGGATAATGTAATCGATGCAAAGAGTCAAGAATAACGAATTTGGCTATTTAGGTAATCCTAATGTCAAACGTGATGGAGTTGAAACTTCTTTCACAAAAGAAGAAATCCAAGAATATCAAAAATGCATGCAAGATCCTGCGTATTTTGCTCGCAAATACGTAAAGATTATATCACTTGATGAAGGATTAGTACCATTTGACTTATATCCTTATCAAGAAAAAATGTTTAAACATTTTAAAGATAATCGATTTAGTATCATATTAGCTTGTCGACAAAGTGGTAAATCAATATCATCAGTAGTTTATCTTCTATGGTATGCTTGTTTTCATCCAGAAAAAACAATAGCAATACTTGCAAATAAAGGCGCAGTTGCAAGAGAAATGCTATCACGAATAACTTTAGCACTTGAAAATTTACCTTATTTTTTACAGCCTGGGTGTAAGGCATTAAATAAAGGAAGCGTTGAATTTAGTAATAATAGTAAGATTATTGCTTCAGCTACTAGTGGTAGCTCAATTCGTGGTTTATCAATTAACTTATTGTTCCTTGATGAGTTTGCATTTGTAGAAAATGATGCTCAGTTTTATACATCAACTTATCCTGTAGTATCTGCTGGTAAAGATACTCAGATTATAATTACTTCAACTGCAAATGGTGTTGGTAATGTATATCATAAATTGTGGGAAGGTGCAGTACAAAAAACAAACGAATTTACACCATTTAGAGTCGATTGGTGGGATGTACCAGGAAGAGATGAAAAGTGGAAACAAGAAACAATAAACAATACTTCTGAATTACAATTTGAACAGGAGTTTGGTAATACATTTCATGGACGCGGTAATACACTTATAAGCGCAAATCATTTATTAGCACAACAAAGTAAAGATCCAGAATTTTTTAAAGACAATTTATATATTTATGAACAACCAATTGATGAACATGAATATGTTATAACTGTAGATGTTGCAAAAGGTAGAGGCCAAGACTACAGTACTTTTACAGTTATTGATGTTAGTTCACAGCCTTTTACTCAGGTAGCTGTTTTTAGAGATAATAATATTTCTCCTATGCTATTACCTGATTTATTATATAAATATGGTAAAACATATAATGATGCTTATATTGTAATTGAAAGCAATGACCAAGGAGCTGTAGTTTGTAATGGTTTATATTATGATTTAGAATATGAAAATATGTTTGTAGAATCGAGTATTAAAGCTAATGCACTAGGCGTTACTATGACTCGAAGAGTTAAACGTATTGGATGTTCAGGTATTAAGGATTTAATAGAACAAGGTAAGCTTAAAATACAAGACTCACAAACAATAGTTGAAATGAGTACGTTTGTATCAAAGGGAAATAGCTTTATGGCAATTGCTCCAAACCATGATGATTTAATGATGAACTTAGTTTTATTTGCATGGTTTACAACAACTGATATCTTTGAATCGCTTACTAACATAAATATGAAAGACTTATTATATAAAGAAAGACTTAAAGAAATACAAGATGATATGTTACCGTTTGGATTTGTTGAAAGCGATAACTTAGAAAACGAAAGAGATAAATATACTAAAGATGCCGATGGCAATGTTTGGATGGAAGTAGAATGGAAGGGTTCACACAATATTTAATTGGAGAAGAAAAAGAGGTTCCAACACCAAATCTAAAAGTTATTATTTTAGGTGAGGATGACGAACCAGGATCTTTTGCTGATCTGATTCAAAAAGTAAGTAAAAAATTAGGTATCAGTGCAATAATGATTGACATTGATAAAGTCTATATCGCATCTCAAGATGTTGAGAAAGGTGGTGTATCGTTACATAATATTAACGAAGAAGCTGATAATATTGATATTAGCATACATGATACTATAGTATTTGTTCGTGGAGGAGCAATTAAAAATCAGACTACACAAGCTTTGGTATCCTCTTTACAATCAATTGGCTTTTTCTTAGTAAATGATTTACAATCAATGATTCTATGCGATAATAAAATGGCTGCTGCGATTGAATTAGAGAGAAATAATATACCAATTCCAAGAACATCAATTATTAATAACATTGAAAGCATAGAAAGCGCACACAAAAAAATTGGTGGTAAGTTTCCAATAATTATTAAAACACTAAAAGGCACACAAGGTGTAGGTGTATCAAAGGTAAATGATATGACTTCACTTATATCTGTTTGTCAAGCATTGTGGAAATTTAATGCTGATATTTTAATACAAGAATTTTTAGATATAGAATCTGATGTGCGTACACTTGTACTTAATGGTCAAATACTTGCAAGTGCAGAACGTAAAAATGAAAGTTCTGATTTTAGACATAATGTTCATTTAGGAGCTAAAACACAGCCATATAAATTAAGTGAGTTTGAAAAGAATCTTGTTTTAAAAGCTGCTCGAGCTACAGGTGCTGTATATTGTGGTGTTGACCATTGTAAATATAAAGATAATTTTTACATACTTGAAATCAATGGTTCACCAGGTATTAAATCACATTTTATGGGCTATAATAAAGAACATAATCCAACAAAAAAAATATCAGATGGACAAGTTTTAATAAAAATCATAAAAAGGCTATCACTAGAATCACACAGACGCCCTCAAATGAGACAAGAGGTAGGATATATTGAATCAATTCTCCTAGACGGCATGGAAAAGAACCTTATTCGTGCCAAGTTTGATACAGGTAATTCATCATCAGCAACTATGTTACATGTTGATAAGCTTGAAATAAAAGGTGATATGGCATTATGGAAAAAGAACGGTGTATCTTATGAGAGCGAAATTATTGATATATCAAAACCAAATAGAGGTAAAAAACAATTTGACGTCCGACCTGTTATCGAACATGGCGTAACTTTTATGAACCGTAAATATAATATAGAACTCGGTTTAACTGAAAAAGATACAGCATCAGAAATGTTAGTTAATAGAAAAACTATGACTCAATTTAGAGTATCTGTGAATCCTAATCGTAAATATATGGTAAGTGACTATGCAGGTGCAGACGACGATTACACTAGAGACTAAAAAATTATAAATAATAGTGTGAATAGCTTATTATGAAACTTATTAACTAACTCAAATAACATTAGAGGACAAAGCGATGGCATTTCAAGTATCACCCGGCGTTCAGATCAAAGAGATCGACGCTACGAATGTAGTCCCAGCAGTATCAACCAGTATTGGTGGATTTGCCGGCTCGTTCAATTGGGGTCCAGTTGACAAAGTAATTTCTGTAAGTTCTGAAGAGAACCTAGTAGAAACATTTGGTCAGCCAGACAACAATACTTCAAAACACTTTTTCGTAGCTGCGTCATTCTTAAAGTATGGAAACGCACTAAAAGTGGTTCGAGTATTATCAGGTCACGACAACGCGACTGCAGATGGTACAGGACAATTAATTAAAAATGATGAAGACTACGACAATAATTATGCTAATGGAAGTTTGAGTAAAGGAGATTGGGTTGCTAAATATCCAGGGTCATTAGGAAATTCTTTAAAGGTTTCTGTAATTACTCAAGGTATTTCTGATTTTTCCGCATGGGCCTATAGTTCAAATTTTGATGGAGCTCCAACTACATCACAATATGCTTCAGACCTTGGAAAAAGTTCAGCAAATGATGAAATGCATATAGCAGTCATTGATGAAGACGGATTAATTTCAGGTACTCCTAACCAAGTACTTGAAACATTTGCCTTTGTATCACAGGCTTCTGATGCTAAGAAAACTGATGGAACATCAAATTTCTATAAAGACGTTGTTAACGCACAGTCTAAATGGATATGGTGGGCTGATCATAACACATCATTATCAGATGCTGGTGAAACAGTTTCTGACAACACTTCCTTTACTACAAGTACTTCTGCTATCGAAGCTTCACTTTCAGGTGGATCTGACGATAACGCTCCAACTACAGGAGAAATTGCTGTAGGGTTTGATAAATTAGAAGATGCAGAATCTGAAGATGTAAATCTTATTTTTGCCGCTCCTGATGCCAATGGTGCAAACACCATAGCAAACGACCTTATTTCAATCGCTGTAGCTAGAAAAGATTGTATGGCTTTTGTATCTCCTCCTATAGAAGATACAGTAGGTTCATCAACTCCTGCAGCAGATGTAAAATCATTTGCTGATAGTTTAACATCAAGCTCATATGCTTCTTGTGATTCAACTGCTTTATATATCTATGACAAATATAATGATGTCTACAGATATATTGGAGCTGCTGGTCATCAAGCAGGTTTATGCGCTAATGCTGATAGAGTAGCCGATACATGGTTCTCTCCAGCTGGTGTAAACAGAGGACAACTACTTGGAGTAACTAAATTAGCATTTAATCCTAAAAAAGCAGATAGAGACACTTTATATAAAGCAAGAGTTAACCCAATAGTATCAATGCCTGGACAAGGTACATTATTATTCGGTGACAAAACTTTATTAAGTAGACCTTCAGCTTTTGACAGAATTAACGTACGTAGATTATTCATAGCTCTAGAGAAAGCTATTTCAACTGCAGCAAAAGCTCAGTTGTTTGAATTCAACGATGAGTTTACAAGAGCTCAATTTAAGAATTTAGTAGAACCTTTCTTAAGAGACGTAAAAGGTAGACGTGGTTTAACAGACTTTTTAGTAGTTTGTGACACTACAAATAACACAAGTCAAGTAATCGACAGTAATCAATTTGTTGCTGATATTTTTATCAAGCCAGCAAGATCGATTAACTTCATTACATTGAACTTCATAGCAACAAGAACCGGAGTTGAATTCTCCGAAATAGCAGGACAATAGGAGGTAGACAATGGCAATTTTAGGCGTAGACGATTTTAAATCGAAGCTAGTTGGCGGCGGTGCTAGATCCAACCTGTTTAAAGTAACTATGAATTATCCAAGTTACGCACAAGGTGATGTAGAACTTACATCCTTTATGTGTAAAGCGGCTCAAATGCCCGCATCGGTAATTGCACCTATCCCTGTATTATTCAGAGGTAGACAATTACAGATTGCTGGTGATAGAACATTTGAACCATGGACAGTTACTGTAATAAATGATGTTGGATTTGAAGTTCGTAACGCAATGGAGCGTTGGATGAACGGCATTAATAGTCATAACGAAAATACTGGATTATCTAATCCTACTGATTACCAAGCTGACGCAGTTGTAGAACAACTGAATAAAGCTGGTGAATCAACTAAGAGATATGATTTTAGAGGAGTCTTTCCTACTAATATTTCAGCTATCGACGTTGGCTATGACAACGAAAACCAAATCGAAGAGTTCACAGTTGAATTCCAAGTACAATATTGGGAATCAGACACTACTTCGTAAGGTATATAAATAATATTAGAGGGGGAGCTTTAAGTTCCCCCGATAATATGAGGTAAAGTATGGCAGAATTTTTTGGATTTGAAATAACACGAAAGAAGGAAAACGAAAAGTTACGTCCTTCATTTGTGCCAAAGACTGATGAAGACGGCTCAGGTATTATACAAGCCGGCGGTCATTTTGGTGCATATATTGATGTTGATGGCGATAAAGCAAAATCTGAAGTAGAACTCATGATGAAATATCGTGATATATCTTCACAGCCCGAGTGTGATGCTGCAATTGAAGATATTGTTAACGAGGCTATTGTAGGAGACCATAATGAAGCTCCAATTAATATAATCCTTGATGAGCTTGAAGTTTCAGATAAAATAAAAGAAATTATTAAAGCAGAGTTCGAACATATATTAAAACTCTTAAATTTTAATCAGTACGCTCATGATATTTTTAGAAAATGGTATATTGATGGAAGATTACCTTATCATATAATTATTGATGAAAGTTCTAAAGGTAAGAGCGGTATTAAAGAACTAAGATATATCGATCCAACTAAAATTAGAAAAATAAAAGAAATTGAAGAAGAAACAGATCCTAAGACTGGTGCAAAAGTAATCAAACATATTGATGAATACTTTTTATATCAAGATAAGGAAATGGCTGGAGCTCACCAGGGATTAAAAATATATCCTGATGCAATTGCATTTTGTACATCAGGTATTATGGACCCAGGTAGAAAAAGAATTCTTTCTTATTTACAAAAGGCTTTAAAGCCAGTAAATCAGTTAAGAATGATGGAAGATTCTCTTGTAATTTATAGAATCTCACGTGCTCCAGAAAGAAGAATATTTTATATTGACGTAGGTAACTTACCTAAAGGTAAAGCCGAAGAATATTTACGTGGTATTATGAGTCAATATAGAAATAAATTAGTATATGACGCAAACACTGGTGATATCAAAGATGATCGTAAACATATGTCAATGCTTGAAGATTTCTTCTTACCAAGAAGAGAAGGTGGTAGAGGTACTGAAATTACTACACTTCCTGGTGGAGAAAACTTAGGACAAATTGATGATATCATATACTTTCAAAAGAAATTATATAAATCGTTGAATGTTCCAGTAAATAGACTTGAACAAGAAGCTCAATATAGTTTAGGTAGAACAACTGAAATTACAAGAGATGAAGTTAAGTTTAAAAAGTTTATTGATAGATTAAGAAAAAGATTTTCTGATTTATTCTATCAATTACTTAAAACACAGCTTTTATTGAAAGGTGTTATAACTAAAGATGATTGGAATAGTATGAAAGAAACTATTGCCTTCGATTTTATTGAAGACAATTATTTTTCAGAACTAAAACAATCAGAAATGATAAGAGAAAGATTCGATATGCTGTCATCATTAGATGAATACATAGGTAAATTCATTTCAAATGAATGGGTACGTAAAAATGTATTAAGATTCAATGATGAAGAAATTGAAGAAATTAATAAACAAATTGACCAAGAAAATAAGGACGGCGAGAACGATATGCCTGATCCAGATGATCCAAGGTTCGATTAAAAATAACAATTTTATAAATATATAGTAACGAGGAAATAAAATGAGTGAAACCGTAAGAGATATTATTAATAAATTAAAAGACTCTGATAATGTAGGAGCAAATAAGGCATTTAACGATGCAATGTCAGAAAAAATGACAGCTGCTTTAGATGCAGAAAAAATTAACGTAGCCTCTAAAATGGTTACTAAAAAAGCCGAGGATGAAGGCGAAGAGTAATGCATACATTTGTTGAGCTAAGAGAAAAATTACGCCTTAAAAGCGGCGAAAAGATGATTAATAAAATTGGTAAGCAAGGTAAGCAAGAATTATCTATTACCAAGAAAGGTCGTGAGTTTAATTTGTATATAGACAATGAATTAGCCGACACTTTTAAATCTGAAAAAGAAGCTCGAAAAGCTCAACAAGAAGTAGGTAAACTAATAGGTGTTAAATGAAACTTATAACAGAATACGTAGAACAAGAATTAGAAGTTATTGCTGAAGCCAAAAAAGATGGTTCAAAGAACTATTTTATTGAAGGCGTATTCATGCAATCAAATCAAAAGAACAAAAATGGTAGAGTTTACGAAAAGAAAACGCTTGAAAAAGCTATTGAAAAATACGTAAACGAACAAGTTAAAACAGGAAGAGCTGTTGGAGAATTAAATCATCCAGAAGGTCCAACAGTAAACCTGGATAAAGTTTCGCACAAAATCAATGAACTGCGTTGGCAGGGAAGTGATGTTGTAGGAAAGGCATCAATTCTTAAAACCCCTATGGGACAAATCGTCGAAGGTTTGCTTGAAGGTGGTGTTAAGCTTGGTGTATCAAGTCGTGGTATGGGAAGTCTAGTTCAGAAGAATGGCGCTCAATATGTGGGAGATGACTTTATGTTATCAACTGTTGATATCGTTCAAGACCCATCTGCTCCAAGTGCATTTGTAAATGGAGTTATGGAAGGTGTTGAATGGGTATGGGATAATGGGCTAATTCAGAGAAAAGACCTTGAAGAAATTGAGACTGAAATTAAAAGCGCAACAAGGGTACAATTACCTGAAGTAGAAATTAAAGCTTTTAAAAATTTCCTCTCTAAATTAAATCTAAAATCGTAGGAGATCGATATGTCAGACGACGCTATAAACAATACAGTCGAAGAGCAAGATCCTATTGTTGAAGAAGAGCAGATTCAAGAAAATTCAGATGAGCTCGTTGAAAATGAAGAAGTTTTAGACGAGGAAGTTGTTGAAGATCTTGAAGAAGCAAAATCTAAAAAAGAAATGTCACACAAAGGTGGTCATGAGGAAGAAGAAGACGAAGACGAAGAGCATGAATCTGTAAAAGAGGAAGCTCCTAAAGTTGAAATTCCTAAGACTAAAGCTGGTGTCATTTCAGCAGCAATGGAAATGCTTAAAAAGGCTAGAAAAGAAGACGCGCAGAAAATGTTTGCAAAGTTGGTCAAAATTGATGGTGAAGAAGATTCAATCAAATCAGCTGATGACGCTATGAAAGGCGGCAAAAAAGCTCAAGATCCTAAAGCTAAAGCGAAAGTTGAAGCTATAGACTTTGATGAAGATCTAGATAACATCATTAATGAAGAGGCCACTCTTTCAGATGGATTCCGTGATAAAGCTTCTGCTATCTTTGAGGCAGTACTAACAAGTAAATTAACTTCTGAAGTTGATAGACTTGAAGCTGAATATGCGCAAAACCTAGAAGAAGAAGTTAAAGACATTCAAGACGGCTTAGTAGAAAAAGTAGATGCATACTTAAACTACGTAGTCGAAGGTTGGATGAAAGAAAATGAAATTCAAGTGCAACAAGGTCTTAGGACTGAAATTGCTGAAGAGTTCATGACTTCACTACAAGGTGTATTCAAAGAACATTATATTGAAGTACCAGAAGGTAAAGTTGATTTAGTTGATGAACTCAACGAAGAAAAAACTGAACTTGAAGGACTTCTTAATAAATCCACAGAAGAGAATATCGAGCTACATTCTAAAGTTCAAGAATTTGAAAAGCAGGAAGTAGTCAGAGAACAATCTTCAGGGCTTGCTGAAACTGAAGCTGAAAAATTAGCATCATTAGTAGAAGATATTGAATTCGATAACAAAGAAAACTTTGAAATGAAAGTTAAAACTGTTAAAGAATCATACTTCAAAAATGAAGTTACTGAATCAGCTGATGAAGTAGATAGTTTAATGGGTGAAGAAAATGCAGATAATACTGTAGTTTCAGAATCTATGGCTAAATACACTCAAGCTATAACTAATTTTAACAAATCCTAAAACTATAAGGGGAAAAAATGTTTAGTGCAGACGAAAAATTAATAGAAAAGTGGTCCCCAGTCCTAGAACACGATAGTGCTCCAGGAATTAAGGACCGTTACAGAAAAGCTGTTACAGCTAGACTGTTAGAAAACCAAGAGGTTGCGCTAAGAGAAGAGAGAGCTCAGATGGAAGGTAACTTCATATCTGAAGCAGCAGCTGCTAATAATATTGGCGGCGGCAATATTGGAACTTTTGATCCAGTATTAATTTCTCTTGTTCGAAGAGCAATGCCAAACTTGATTGCATATGATATCGCTGGTGTACAACCAATGAGTGGACCTACAGGTCTTATCTTTGCAATGAAATCCAAGTACAGCTCACAAGGCGGTACTGAAGCTTTATATAACGAAGCTGATACTGACTTCTCAGGTACAGGAACTCACCAAGCAGGACCAACTGGTCTTGAAGGTGTTGTCGATGACGACACATCAGGTGCAAATTTCGGTACAATTGCTGATGAAGATAACGTAAATACTTTCGGTTCAGGGTTGGGAACAGCCGCTGCAGAAAGACTTGGAGTCGGAGAAACTGGTGACGGTTCATTCGGTGAAATGGCTTTCGAAATCGAAAAAGCTACAGTAACAGCTAAGTCAAGAGCTCTAAAAGCTGAATACACAATGGAATTAGCACAAGACCTTAAAGCAATTCATGGTCTTGACGCCGAAGGCGAACTTGCTAATATCTTATCTGCTGAAATCCTTGCTGAAATCAACAGAGAAGTAATCAGATCAATTTACAAAACTGCTAAATTGGGTGCTCAACAAACTTCAGTAGCTCTTAAAGGGGTATTTGATGTAAACACTGACTCAGACGGAAGATGGATGGTAGAAAGATTTAAAGGTCTTATCATGCAACTAGAAAGAGAAGCAAACGTAATTGCTAAAGAAACAAGAAGAGGGAAAGGTAATTTCGTTCTTTGTTCTTCAGACGTAGCTTCTGCTCTAGCAGCTGCTGGTCTTTTAGACTACACTCCAGCTCTTTCAGCTGACTTAAATGTTGATGACACAGGTAATACTTTTGCTGGTGTTCTTAACGGAAGAATGAAAGTGTACATCGATCCTTATGCAACTGCAGACTTTGCTTGTGTAGGTTACAGAGGTGCAAACCCATATGACGCTGGTATATTCTATTGCCCATACGTTCCTTTAACAATGGTTAAAGCCGTCGGTGAGAATGACTTCCAGCCTAGAATGGGCTTCAAAACAAGGTATGGCATGATTGCTAACCCATTTGTTGGTGCCAACGCTGGTAACGACATTGGTTCAGACAGATCTAACCAATACTTTAGAATCTTCAGAGTTGATGACATCATGGTGTAAACCTGATTAATCAATCAGATTCAAGAGGGGACTTCGGTCCCCTCTTTTTTTTAAAATATTAATTTGTATAAATAATAATACGTTCATCTCTAATAGAGACGGAAGTAAAAAACCTGAAAACCTCCTACATTCGTAGGGAAAGCAAGTAGGCATTTAGCTGAACGAGACCGAAAGTTTTTGAAGGAACGCGTTGAGAAGGGTGTACGGCTTAGTTCCGTATGTACGAAATCGATACGAAGACCGGAGGAACTTATGTATTGCTACAGAGGTATCAAATACAATAAAGAAAACCTTAAGAAGCAAGCTAAGAAAACCAAGAAAAGTGATGTAGTTACTTATCGTGGAATTACTGGCAAAATTGCTGCTTAATAAAACTTTAGAGGGGGAGTCTCAAAGACTCCCTTTCTTTTTTATATAAATAACTATATGGCTACATTAACTACAAATAAAAACTTTCTAAGCCCAGTAGGCTTTCAACTAAAAATTAATAGTAATGAATATGCAAATTTAGAATATTTTTGCGTAGGAATAAACTTACCTGGTTTGAGTATCGCTTCAGTAGATGTACCTTACAAAGGAGCAAATGCTGGATTTACTGGAGATCGAATTATATTTGATGATTTAAGTATAAGATGTAATATTACAGAAGATATGGAAAACTATATAGAAACATTTCAATGGATTCATAATATTGCTCAAAATAATAATCCAGAAAGCTTTAAAGAAGATGCAACATTATTAATTTTAAATTCACATAATAATGTTACTAAAGAAATTAAATTTAATGGTATATATCCTATTAATATGGCAGCAGTAGAATTTGACAGTCAAGCTGAAAGTGTAGAATTTGTCCAAATGGATATAACATTTGGTTACACAAACTTTGAAATAACATAATAAACAGTTTACAAATACACTGTTTTATGGTATAATAATACTATGAATAATTTGCAAGAAATCTTAGAAATGTGGAAAGCTGATACTGTTATCGATGAAGTTAATCTAGATGAAGCTTCTCGAGACTCGGCTAAACTCCACGGTAAATACCTCGAATTAATATCAATAAATCGTATGAAGCTTAAAAAAGCTGAACTTGAATTTAAAGTGCTTCTTAAAGACAAATGGATGCATTATAATGGCAAGTTAAGTAAAGAACAAATTGATGAAAAAGGCTGGGATTACGATCCTTTAAATGGACTGACAGTTTTAAAGGGAGATATGGATTATTATTATGATTCAGATCCTGTAATTCAAGAAGCTCAAGCACGTATAGAATACCTTAAAGAAGTTGTTGACACTCTTAAAGAGATTATAGATAATATTAAGTGGCGACATCAAACAATCAAAAATATGATTGAATGGAGAAAATTTACTAGCGGTATCTAATGGATACAATCACTGTTAAAAAGAAAAATGAAGTGTTTATGCATGTTGATTGCGAACCTTCCATAGAAAGAGAATTAAGCGAGCACTTCTGCTTTTTTGTCCCTGGGTATAAATTTATGCCTGCTTATAAAAATCGTATGTGGGACGGTAAAATTCGTTTATTTGATTCAAGAAAAAAGACCATGTATTGTGGTTTATACAAATATTTAAGTGAGTTTTGTGACATAAGAGATTATAACCTAGAAGTGAAAAATAACAGAGTTTATGGTACACTCGAGTCACTATCTGACACTACATACGAATCCCTATTATCAAATATTCACCTCTCTGTGAACGGTAATGATATAACCCCTAGGAACTATCAATTAGATGCACTCAGCGTGATGCTTTCTCGAGAACGAACCCTTCTGCTATCACCTACAGCATCTGGAAAGAGTTTAATGATATACTTAGGGATAAGACATTACTTAGAAAATAATGATGGAAAGGTTCTTATAATAGTACCAACAACATCACTTGTAGAACAGATGTATAAAGATTTTGGAGATTACTCAAGTAAAGATACTTGGAATCATGAAGATAACTGTCATAGAATATACTCTGGTAGAGAAAAATTTGGAGTTAACCAAAGAGTATTAATTAGTACTTGGCAATCAATTCATAAGCTTGGCCAAGAATGGTTTCAAGATTTTGGTATGGTTATAGGTGACGAAGCACATAACTTTAAAGCTAAATCATTAACATCTATACTTGAAAAATGTACTAATGCAAAATATAGAATAGGAACAACTGGAACTTTAGATGGAACGCAAACTCATCAGCTTGTTCTTGAAGGATTATTTGGTCCAGTATATAAAGTTATTACAACTAAAGAATTAATAGACAATAATGATTTAAGTCAATTAGATATTGATATTTTGATTTTAAAATATAAAGATGAATTATGCAAAGAAATGGTATCAAAAAAATATCAGGAAGAACTTGATTTCATTGTAAGATACCAGCCTCGAAATAACTTTATTAGTAATCTTGCTTACGATCTTACAGGAAATAGTCTTATTCTTTTTAATTATGTAGAAAAACATGGTAAACCATTACATAGTCTTTTAGTAGAAAAGAATAAATCAGATAGAAAGATATTCTATGTATCTGGAGAAACAGATGTAGATACAAGAGAAAGTATTAGAGCAATTACCGAGAAAGAAGAAAATGCTATCATCGTTGCAAGTATCGGTACGTTTTCAACTGGTATAAATATAAAAAGGTTGCACAATATTATATTTGCTTCGCCATCAAAGTCACAAATACGAGTACTTCAATCTATTGGAAGAGGCTTAAGAAAAAGTAATGATGGTAAAGATACTAAGATATATGATATTGCTGATGACTTACACTGGAAATCTAATAAGAATTACACACTACAGCATGCAGCAGAAAGAATTAAAATATATTCTAAAGAACGATTTAATTACAAACTATGGGATATAAATATATAAATGGAAGAACTAGATATCAGACACTTTAAGCTTGTCAATGGAGACGACATTATCGGCCTTGTAAATAGGAAAAACGATAATGCATTTTTAGTTGAAAGACCAGTAGTAGCTCAGTCTAATATGTTAGGCGGATATCAGTTCTCTCATTGGTTCCCATTCTCTGACGCTAAAACTTTTAAAATCATGAAGAACGATATTGTTCAACATGTTAGTATAGCTGAAGATGTAAAAGAGACTTATGTACAATTCGTACTCAAGTCGACTGAAACTCAGCGTGTTCATAAAACTGATCAGCAAATTCTAGAAGAGTTTGAAGATCGCCTTATAAATGATTATGCTGATAATGGAGTACCCCTTGGAACGGATAAGAAGCGTACTATTCATTAGTATACCTCCCCTCCCCGGTGTACAATATATTATACCATAAAAACGAGCAAATGTAAACGATTTTTTTGAAAAAAATTAAAATAAATAGTTGTTTACAAATCACTTGAAATGTGGTATAATAATAGTATTATGGAGAAATATTATGGCTAAAAATAAAGCACATTATGTTAATAACAAAGAGTTCTCTGAAGCAGTTATGGATTATGCCATCGAAGCTCAGCAAGCTCGAAAGAAAAACAAACCTATACCAAAAGTTACAGATTATATTGCCAAATGCTTTATACGAATTGCAGAAGGTCTAAGTCACAGACCAAATTTTGTAAGATATACGTATAGAGAAGAAATGGTAATGGATGCTGTAGAAAATTGTCTTAGAGCAATAGGTAATTACAATATCGAAACTGCTACAAGGACAGGTAAACCAAACGCATTTAGTTACTTTACTCAAATTTGTTACTATGCATTTATTCGTAGAATAACAAAAGAGAAAAAGCAACAGGATATTAAGTTTAGATTTATAGAAAAAATGGGAATCGAAGACTTCGTACAAATGGGTATGGACAACGCCGCAGCTGAAGAAACTGCGTCATATGTAGATTCATTAAGGCAAAGAATTAGTCAAGTAAGATCTAAAGATACTGCAATTAAAGAATATGCTAAGCAAGAAAAAGCAAAAGCAAAAACTAAAGATAAACTTGAACTATTCATGTCATGAAAGTAGCAATATTAAACGACACACATTGTGGAGTAAGAAATTCTTCTGATATCTTTCTCAATTATCAAGAAAGATTTTATAACGAGATCTTTTTTCCATATCTCAAACAACATAACATTACTCAAATTTTACATTTAGGAGACTATTATGAGCACAGGAAATTCGTCAACTTTAAAGCGCTTAATGCTAATAGGAAGCATTTTCTTGAGCCTATGCGCGATGCAGGTATTACCATGGATATTATACCCGGAAATCATGATGTTTATTTTAAAAACACCAATGAGTTATGTTCCTTAAAAGAGTTATTAGGGTATTTTACAACTAATGTAAACATATGTATGAAACCTACTGTATTAGATTATGATGGTCTTGGAGTTGCAGTAATACCTTGGATTAATAATGCTAACTATAAAGAATATACTGAATGGGCTCAAAAATGTGGAGCAGCAATTCTTGGAGCTCATCTTGAGTTAAAAGGATTTGATATGATGGCGGGCATGCCTAATCCACATGGTATGAGTGCAGATGTATTTAGTAGATTTGAAATGGTATTAAGTGGACATTTTCATACTAAATCTCATCAAGGCAATGTTCACTATCTTGGAGCTCAAATGGAATTCACTTGGGCTGATGTTGACGATCCAAAATATTTTCATATTCTCGATACAGAAACAAGAGAAGTAGAAGCAGTCCGTAATCCAATTACTATGTTTAAAAAAGTCGTATACGATGATACTAAAACCGATTATGATAAAGTTGATGTATCCCAATACGAAAAACAATTTATTAAATTAATAGTTATAAATAAAAATGACTTATATATGTTTGATAAGTTTGTAGATAGATTACAGAATATAGAAACATACGAGCTTAAAATAGCTGAATCGTTTGAAGAGTATCTCGGAGAAAGCGTAGAAGACGAGAAAATATCCTTAGAAGATACTACTGAACTACTAGATTCTTATGTTGATGCTGTAGATACAGACTTAGATAAAGAACATATCAAAGTCGAATTGAGAAAGCTTTATACTGAAGCACAAAACTTGGAAGTAGTATGATACATTTTAAATCATGTGAGTGGAAGAATTTTCTATCCACTGGAAACGACTCTATTAAAATTCAACTTGATAAATCACCAACAACTTTAATCGTAGGCCAAAATGGAGCTGGTAAATCAACTCTATTAGATGCTTTATCATTCGGTCTTTTTGGTAAACCTCATAGAGATATCAAAAAAGATCAGATGATTAATAGTATCAATAAAAAAAGTACACTTGTAACAGTTGAGTTTACGATTGGTACATCAGATTTTAAGATTGTTCGTGGTATCAAACCAGGTAAATTTGAAATCTATCAAAATGGTAACCTCATTAATCAAGCATCAAATGCAAGAGATTATCAAAAGTTCTTAGAACAAAATATACTTAAGCTTAATCATAAGTCTTTTCATCAAGTAGTTGTACTTGGAAGCAGTAGCTTTATACCATTTATGCAGTTACCATCTTGGTCACGAAGATCAATTATTGAAGACCTTTTAGATATTAATATATTTTCGAAAATGAATGCTTTGCTTAAAGAACGTAATGCAAAGATTAAAGATGAGCTGACAGATATTAATCATCAAATTGATATTGTTAAAACAAAGCTTGACTCTCAAACTAAATATATTAAAGATTTGCAAGGTCTAAATGAAGATCAAATTGAAAAGAAAAGAGATAGTATTGATGTTCATAAACTAGAAATCAAAAAGCTATTTGAAGAAAGTAAAGCTCTTGGAAAAAATCTTCAAGCATCAATTTCTTCTACAGAAAAAGAATCAAATAGTCTTATAAAGAAGTCATCTCAACTTGATTCCTACGATATGCAATTTAATAATAAGATAAAAGATTTAGTATCTGAATCTCGATTCTTTGAAGAAAATGATAATTGTCCAACATGCGATCAAACAATTGGCCAAGAAATTAAAGATGTAAAGATATCGCAAATCAAAGATAAAGCTCAAGAAATTCAAAAAGCTAAAGAAGACTTAAGTAAGAATGTAAATGAAGTTAAAGCTGAACAAGCTCAACTCGCAGATCAGCTGAATAAGTTAAGGCAAAAGCAACAAAAGATTAATAGTAATAATGATTCAATTACTCTTTTACAAAAAGAAGTTGATAGAATACAAAAAGAAATTAATAATCTTCAAGGACAATCTGGCGATGTTTCAAAAGCAAAAAAAGAACTTAGTCAATTGAGAAAGAAAAAAGAATCACAAACTGAAAAGAAATTAAGTTATGTTGAAGAACGAACTTACAATGAAGTTATAGGAGAAATGCTTAAAGACACTGGTATCAAAACTAAAGTTATTAAGCAATATTTACCAGTGATGAATAGATTAATCAATCAATATTTGCAGGTACTTGACTTTTTTGTATCGTTCCATTTAGATGAAAACTTTAATGAAACAATAAGGTCAAGACATCGTGATTCATTTAACTATGCTTCTTTTTCAGAAGGAGAGAAACAAAGGATCGACTTATCTTTACTCTTTACATGGCGTCAAATAGCTAAAATGAAAAACAGTGCAGCATCAAACTTGCTAATACTTGACGAAACATTTGATTCAAGTCTAGACTTTGAAGGCGTAGATAATCTTACTAAGATTCTAGATACTCTTGATGATGGAAGTAACGTATTCATCATATCCCATAAAGGCGATGTCCTTGAGAATAAATTCAGATCTAAAATTGAATTCTTTAAGGATAGAAATTTTTCAAAAATAGCTTAAATTGTAATAATTCTGTAACAATTGTATGGTATAATATACCTTTCTGCTCGTAGCTCAACTGGATAGAGCAACAGCCTTCTAAGCTGTAGGTTGCAGGTTCGAGTCCTGCCGAGTAGGCCACTAAATTAACAAAGAGGAAAAAATGAATAAACCAGCATTAGACAAACCGTATATTACATTAACTTGTAATCCATACGAGCATGACACATCAGTGAACACTCGAATCACGATTGAGGTTATGGAAAAAGATTTAAGTCGTGATGAAATGATTGATGTGTTTGAGAATTTCTTGAAAGCAATTGGATATCACTTTAATCATGGCGAACACTTAGGAATTGAATATGAAGGCTAGTATTGAAGTTGATATGTATGCTGATGTGACGCCTGAAGGTATTATCCGCTCGGTGTACATAGGCGAAGGCGCATGTGAGCCCGCTTTTGAGAGTACAGAAAGTTGGGTGGAGATTGTGGAACGCAACATCGAATATCATATTCGTCCTGGTTTAGGAACAATTAGTCCAGACGAAATGAAAGAGCTCGAAAAAATAGTTGCTGGTTTAGAACATGCTATTGTATTATTTAAAGAGAAAATGGAACAGTATAAATGAGTATAGAAGTAATTGAAATTGATGAGCAACCAGATGGTACTGCTCGAATGGTCGTTGACATAGACGA
>CENP01009422.1_pt1 | contig 21778 bp, 22 predicted proteins | sample 361281 | NCBI WGS metagenome assembly CENP01 (sample SAMEA2591122, study PRJEB7988) | marine metagenome | biome: marine biome (ENVO:00000447); feature: deep chlorophyll maximum layer (ENVO:xxxxxxxx); material: saline water (ENVO:00002010), including plankton (ENVO:xxxxxxxx) | depth 70 m | reverse complement strand
ACTGATTGTCGAATAAGTAAACATTCAATAAATGAAAGAATGCCAGGTAATTTTTTACCTGGCATTTTTTAAAATAAAAACAATTATGAAAAAATTTTTACTAATGCCTATTATGGTTGTGACCATATTAGCTCAAGCTCAGGATTACAATGTTACCTTTAAGGTAAACACTTCAAACATCGAAGTAGGTCCCAACGGAATGTATGTTGGAGATGGCCCGCTAGGCGGATCGGATGCTCACGCTATGTCAGATGACGACATGGATGATGTATGGGAGGTTACCGTTTCTTTGGAAGCTGGAACTTCGGGAAAATATGCATTTTTTAACAGCCCAACATCTTCTTCAGACTGGGGGACCAAAGAAAATTTAGAAGGTAAATCATGTGGGGATCCTAATAATTTTTGGAGCCGAATATTAGAGCCAGTGAATGAAGATAAAACGCTTCTTCATTGTTTTGCCTCTTGTTTTGGAAATGAATCTGGATTATGCGGATCAAATTATTATGATGTTACCTTTTCTGTCAATGCAAGTGAGATTGAAGTTACTGAGGGTGTGTATGTAGGTGGTGGTGTACTAGGCGGTTCTAACGCATACCCATTAAGTGATAATGGTTCAGGCACCTGGTCAACAACAATTTCATTGCTTGAAGGAACGGAAGGAAGTTATATTTTCTTCAATAGTCCTAATGGGGATTCTGATTGGGGTACAAAGGAAAATATTGCTGGACAAGCTTGTGCTAACCCTGACAGTAATAATGACAGGTACCTTGCTCCTATTTCTGGAAATACAACCTTATTGCATTGTTGGGAGACTTGTTTGACAAACGGGACCTGTGATGTTTCTTCGTTTTTAGTCACATTTTCTGTAAATACAGCAAACATTGAAGCAGACGAAAACGGTGTTACTGTTGGTCCAAATGGCATGTATGCTGGAGGAGGGTTTTTAAATTCTGCAATGGCTGTACCACTGTATGATGATGATGGAGATGGAATCTATGTGGGATCAACATTTGTCAATGCTGGTCAAAGTGGAAACTATGTTTATTTAAACAGCCCTAATGACCCAGGAGATTATAATGCAAAAGAAAATTTAGCAGGTCAATCATGCGCAGATTCAGACAATTGGAACGATAGGTTTTTACCCCCAGTAGAGCAGGACACTAATTTGCTTCATTGTTTTGGAAGTTGCGCTGAAGGCGGAGAATGTCCGGAGCCTGCAGCCTTGATGTTGCAAGGAATAATGGACTTTACTACTCCTGCACCAGGTGGAGCGGATGGTAAAGCTATTCACCTTGTTGCTTTAGAAGATATAGCTGATATGAGTGTTTTCAGAATGCAAATATATGCCAATGGAGAAACCGAACCATATGTAAACAATAATGGAGATTTGATTGATTATCAATTTCCTGCTGTGAGTGTAAGCGAAGGGGAACACATCATAGTTGCTAGGGATGTAGCAGCAATGGACATATATATGGATATCAGTAATATTTATGACTTAGTACTTGATGGCGAAGGATTTCCAACAAGTAGTGGAAATGATGCTATTGAATTATTAGTTAATGAAGAGACCCTGGAGGTTTTTGGTGTAATTGGAGAAAACCCAGATACTACTGGTGATGGGTGCTCAACAGATGATTGTTGGGATCATGAAGACGGTTGGGCTTACAAAGTAAATGGGCAGTGGATCTACTCAGATGTAAACTGTACGGATGGTACTGAAACTATTTGTGATGCTACTTGTGTCTACCCGTTTGCCTCGTGTTCAAACGAAGAGCTTGCAGCTTATTTAGTTGGTGGCAATGGATGGAGACTAATGGTTGAAGCAGAGAATTATCGTGCAGTTGGGCCTGGAGGAGATGCAGGATTTTATAAATGGTGGGAAGCACCTGCAAACTATGATGTTGAATATATTGAGACAGGTTTTGCAACAGGACTTGTAGATGATATCATGTATTTTAACTCTGATGGTTCCTTCACTTACGATACAGGAATTGATGGGCAAATAATGGGTAAGCAAGTTGATATTGATGCTGCATTTAATTTTGATGGATCCATTGATGGCGGGTATGTAAATGGGGATCAAGAGTATACCAATTTCCCACTTGCAGATTTTTCTGACTCCTATACTTTAGGAACAGATGGAGTGTATGATTTAATTGAGTTTTCAACAGTTGGGAATCTTGGCATGTACACTTCTACAGGAGCGGCTTCATATAAGGTTTTAGAAACTACAGAAAACACAATGTACGTTGTTATGCAAGGATCTGAAACTCATTATTGGTATTCATTACTAACTTCTGAAGGAACACTTTCAACCAATGACAATCAGTTATTGGAAATGAGAATTTTCCCAAATCCAGTTGATGCTAATTATATTTCAATTTTATCTCCAATTGTGGGTGATAAAGAAATAGAGATATATACGCTAACTGGAAAGAAAGTTTTGCAAACTACAATATCGAATTCTATTTTAAATATTGAATCCTTAACAGCAGGATTTTATATGATTAAAGTTGCAATTGATGGTATGAGTAAAACTTCAAAACTGGTTGTTAAGTAATTAGAACAATTATTAAATAAAATGCCAGATAATATTTATCTGGCATTTTATTTTTATTTAAATTGAAATAAATTCATGGTATGAAAAACTTTCTTGTTATCACTACTATTGTTGTTGCCTCACTTTTATATTTTCCAAACGAGGAAAACTTAAAAGAGAAATTTGAGGAAGATTTTTTAATAGGAGCAACAATTAATCAAGAGGATTATCAAATAGTGGATAAGGACGCCAAGGCTATTAAAATTGTTCAAAAAGATTTTAATGCTGTTACGCCAGAAAACTCTATGAAGTGGATGCATATTCACCCCGAGTTCAATGAGTTTACTTTTTCTAATGCCGATAAAATTGTTGATTTTGCTAAGGAAAACAACATGTATCTATTAGGCCACACTTTAGTTTGGCACAATCAAGTTCCAGATTATATTTATAATATTAAAGACAAAGAAACTTTCCAAGATCATGTGCAAAAACACATCAACACTGTTGTTGAAAGATATACAGGAAAAGTTGATATGTGGGATGTTGTGAATGAAGCACTTAATGATGATGGCACATTAAGAAAAACAGTTTTTTTAGATATGCTTGGTGAGGATTATATTGAACAAGCTTTTTCTCTAGCAAACAATGTGGACCCAAATGTTGCTCTTGCTTACAACGATTATAATTTATATAAACCCAAGAAAAGGAAAGGAGCAATTAGAATTATAAACTCTTTAAAGAAAAAAGGAATCAGAATAGATGCTGTGGGAATTCAAGCACATTGGGATTTGCATTTTCCTAGTATTGACGAAATAGAGAAAACAATTGTGGAACTTGCAGCAACAGGGGTTGATGTGATGATTACAGAATTAGACATAACCGTAATACCTAATCCGTATGAGCTTGCTGGAATAGCTAGAGAAGAGTTTAAAAAGTTTGAAGGAGATAAAGAGTGGGATCCTTACCAAGCTGGGATTCCGAGTCATATTCAAGAAAAATTAACCAAAAGATATAAAGATATTTTTGAGTTATTTGTTAAGCATAATGATAAAATTAGCAGGGTTACTTTTTGGGGAATAAATGACAAATATACTTGGAGGAATGACAATCCAATTAATAATAGAACGGACTACCCACTATTATTTGACAGGCAATACAATGAAAAACCTGCTTATGATGCATTAATTGAACTAAAAAATTAGCATGAGTGGACAGAGTCTTTCAATTAAGGAAAAAATAGGATATAGTTTAGGAGATTTATCTGCAAACCTAGTTTTTCAAACACTAATTACATATCTCGCATATTTTTATACGGACATATATGGCCTTGAGTCTGGAGATGCAACAGCAATTATATTTATTGTTGGTTTTATTGCTGCTTTTGGATTCAATCCAATTGTGGGAGCACTAGCAGATAGAACAAATACTAGATGGGGTAAGTTTAGACCCTGGATTTTATGGACTTCAATTCCTCTTGGTGTGACTGCTGTTTTAGCTTTTACAACTCCAGACTTTTCATATAATGGAAAAGTAATTTATGCAGTAATAACATATACATTATTACTGCTATTATATGCTGGTAGCAATTTACCTTACTCTGCACTTAGTGGAGTCATCACTGGGGATATGAAGGAGAGGAATAGTATTTCAGCCTACAGGTTTGTTGCTGTTATGTTTGCACAATTTTTTGTTCAAGTTTTTATGCTCCCAATAATTAACTATGTTGGTGGCGGAGATAAAGCTTTAGGAATTGAAATTACAATGACCTGGCTTGCAATTATAGGTACTATACTGCTAATTATTACTTTTATTACAACCAAAGAAAGGATAGTACCAAAGCCTGAACAAAAATCAAGTTTGCAGGAAGATGTAAAAGATTTGATTAAAAATATACCCTGGTTGATTATGCTATCGGTCACCATTTTATTATTTACAACTTTAGCAATGAAGGGTGGTGCATATGTCTATTATTTTGAAAATTATGTTTCTAAAGAGTCGCTAAGTGATTTTATCTCTCCAATTTTAAATTTATTTTCGCAAATAGGAATTAATTTTTTTGGAAATGACGCTGTGTCAGCTGGTTTTGGTCTTTTTAATGCTGGGGGAATTATATTCATGATAGTTGGAATTGGACTCTCTAAAATACTGGCAGACAAATTTGGTAAGCGAAATGTTTTTGGAATCTTTTTATTTATATCTACCTTATTTGTTTTGGTCTTTTATATTCTTTCACCAGATTCAATAAATTTAATTTTTGGTGCTCAAATTCTTCACGGATTTTTTTATGGTATCACGATTCCTTTGCTTTGGGCAATGATAGCGGATGTTGCAGATTATTCTGAATGGAAGAATAATCGCAGGGCCACTGCAATAATTTTTTCAGCTATGATGGTAGGGTTAAAATTAGGACTAAGTATAGGCGGTGCTTTAGTTGCTCAAATTCTAGGAAATTATGGATATGTGCCTAATAGTATCGGAGAACAGACAGAGTCTGCGATATTTGGGACAAAAATGCTAGTAAGCATTTATCCTTCCATTCCATTTTTAATAGCCGCTGGGCTATTATTCTTTTATGTTATTGATAAAGATTTGGAGGATAGGATTGAAAGTGACTTATCCAAAAGAAGGTAGATCTAACATAATATTATGCCTGAAGACAGTATTGATCACATTGATTTTGAAGAGTTAAATAAAAAATCTATTTCTCCACCAATTGTTTCTCATTTGTATACAGCAGATCCCTCGGCTCATGTTTTTAATAATAAAATATATGTGTATCCATCACATGATATAGACGCGGGTGATGCCTTTGATGATTTAGGTAGCCACTTTGCAATGAAGGATTATCATGTGTTATCTATGGACGATATTGATGGAAAAGTTATTGATCACGGTGTAGCTCTTGATGTGGAAAATGTACCTTGGGCAGAGCGTCAGATGTGGGCGCCTGATGCCAATGAAAAGAATGGAAAATATTATTTATTTTTTCCTGCAAAAGATTATGATGGTATCTTTAGAATAGGAGTTGCTATTTCTGACAAACCTCAAGGCCCTTTCACACCAATGAAAAATCCTATTGCTCATAGTTTTTCAATTGACCCAGCTGTTTACAAAGACGATGATGGAAGCTACTATATGTACTTTGGTGGTATTTGGGGAGGGCAACTGCAAAGATGGAGGACAGGACTTTTTAATTCGGATCAGCCTGAAAGCCCCACAGCATTTTTGCCTGAGGATGACGAGCCAGCACTATTACCTTATGTTGCAAGAATGTCACATGATTTACTTGAATTTGCTGAAAAACCAAAAGAAGTAATGATTGTTGATGAAAACGGGAATTTATTGCTTGCTGGGGATAATGATAGAAGATTTTTTGAAGCAGCATGGCTTCATAAATATAAGGGTAAATACTACTTTTCTTACTCTACAGGGGACACACATTTTATTTGTTATGCAATTGGTGAAAGCCCTTATGGACCATTTACTTACAAAGGCCGAATCCTTAATCCAGTTGTTGGCTGGACGTCACATCATTCGATATGTGAATTTAAAGGAAAATGGTATTTATTTTATCATGATTCGTCTCTGTCAAAAGGGGTTACTCATCTTAGGTCTGTAAAAATTGCAGAGATAAAATATAACGAGAATGGCACTATCCAAACCTTAGATCCATACAGGCATTGAATTTAATTTTATGAAAATCATTAGGTCGGCTAAATTTAATAAAGCAAGAACTAGAAGGTATTCTTTGTTTCGAAAATGGTCTGACAAGCCAACTACAGCCTGGATTATGTTAAACCCATCCATTGCTGACGAAACAAGTGATGATAAGACTATTTCAAAGTGTATAAAATTTTCAAAGGACTGGGGCTATGGAGGGCTTTATGTGATTAACTTATGCAGTGATATCAGTACTTGTCCAAAAGAAACGATTAACAAACTAAAAACTAATGAAGAAATTGATTCAATTAGTCTAAAACAAATAATAGATGTTATAAAAAAAAACAAAACTGTTTATTGCGCATGGGGATTTGGCATTTCAACACCAAAATGGTTAATTCCAATATTAAAAAATAAAACAACAAAAGCATTAGAATTAAGTAAATTAGCAACTCCCAAACATCCTCTTTATTTAGATTCTAAATTAATTCCTGTTAAATTTATTTGCTAAATTTTTTATGTTCAGCATCATAAAGAGCCCTTAAAACAGCATAATAAGCTCCTTTTCTTGAATAGTCTTTGTTTACCATCCATGCTTTTTGATCTTTTCTCCAACCTCCATAAGGAATGTCATCTCTAAAGCCCCAATCACTGATAATTTTTACACCAGACTCTTTTGATGTTTTCACCAAATTGTAATAAATATTATTTTGCTCAGTAAAGAAATTTTGCCAATCCTCGTCAGATTTAATGACATCAGAAACTTTTTTGTGCTTACCTGCTTGCCCCCAAAGATTTAACCCTACATCAAGCTCTGTGATATAAACTTCAACGCCTAAGTCAATAAATCTTTTAATATTCCTTTCAAGTTTTTTGTAGTCATATTTTATACCAACATTAAGATGGCACTGAAACCCAACAGCATCAACTCTTACTCCAGTATTTCTTAGGTGTTTTATAAGTTGATAAAGACCATCTGCTTTTTTCCCACCAAAAGCAATATTAAAATCTCTTATTTCTAATTTTGCATCAGTAAGTTTTGCAGCAATATCAAAAACTCTTCGAACAAATACAGGGTGTTCATCATTAATTTTTGCCTCACCAGTTAATCCAGATTTGTCCTTTTCAAAACCCATATCCATCCATTTGCAATCTTCTTTTTCATCCCCAGAAACTCTATAGTTTCCGGATTTTCCCATTGCAAAAATTTCATTGATAACATTGAAAACATCAATTTTATTTTTGTTATTATTTGCAGTTAATACTTCTGTTACAAATTTTTCAATGATGAAATCAAGCTCTTCTGCTGAGTAGTTGGTTTTAGAAAACCATTGGGGAAAATATTTGTTTGGAAAAATTAAGCAGTGGTGCATGATGTGAAACCCGTTGTCAACTCCCCAATTTACTAATTCATCTAAAAATTCAGTTTTTATTTCAAAGTCATCAAGGCTTTTAGGTTTGTTTTTAGGCCAGAACCCTCCATCCCATGCGGGATAAATGGAAGGCTGAATACCAGTGTAGTTTTGTAAGACAAACTCTCTGTTTTTATTTGCCTCTGTTCCCCTTAAGATTGCTTTATTTCTTTCTCCTCTTACTTGTGTTGTAATGACCATATCTCCTGAATAATCTTTCAAAAATTCATCCTTATCAAATTTTTGTGCATTTGATACATTTGTAGATAGTATTGCAAGAATGCCTATATAGAATATTTTAAATTTCATGTGCTTATATTTACACAGACCTAAAGTTATGATAATAATTAAATTTTATGGATATTTAGTAGCTAACAATTAAGATCAACACATGCAAAAAAGAAATTACAGCATATCAATTATATTTTCTATAGTTTTTTTTATTCCCTTTTTTCTGTTAAGCCAAGAAAATGATAAGCCAAATATTTTATTTATTTCAATTGATGATTTAAAGCCTAGCATTGGAAGTTTTGGAGATGAATTTGCAATTACTCCAAATATTGACAAACTCTCAGAGAATGCTACTGTATTTCTCAATAATCAAACTCAGCTTGCAATTTGTGCTGCATCGCGCGTTAGTTTTTTAACCGGTTTAAGACCAGATAAAACTCGAGTTTGGGATTTAAAAACAAAGATGCGTGATATGAATCCTGATGTGTTGACTCTTCCGGAACATTTTAAAAATAATGGTTATCAAACAATTGGAGTTGGGAAGATTTATGATCCAAGGGCAGTTGATAATGGAAGAGATAGACGCTCTTGGTCACAACCTTTTATCACCCAAAATAAGTTAACTTTCCCTGAGGGTTATAGCTTTCCAGCGGGTGGTTTTTATCAAGGTAAAGAAAACAGAGAAATTAGAGGTAAGTTAAGACAGGAGGCCATTGCAAAAGGGGTTGAGAATATTAACAAGTATGAATCAGAAAGGTATAAGCCTCCATATGAAAAAGCTGATGTTCCAGATGGTGCGTATGTAGATGGTGCTATAGCTAATAAGGCAGTTGACGTCTTAGAAAATATTGATACATCTCAGCCATTTTTCTTAGCTGTTGGATTTAAACGACCACATTTACCATTTAATGCTCCTACAAAATATTGGGATTTATATAATGAAGATCAAATTCAATTAGCTGAGTTTCAAACAAAATCTAAAAACCCAGTTGATATTGCATACAAAGGTGGTTGGGAAATCAACTCCTATAAGATGCCAGGAATTGAATATAATGAGAATGAAGAGGGGCTGTTAATATTACCAGATAATATTCAACGAAAATTGATTCACGGATATTATGCAGCAACAAGCTATATTGATGCTCAGGTAGGTAAAGTAATGGCAAAACTCAAAGAAAAAGGTCTTGAAAAAAACACCATAATTGTCTTGTGGGGAGATCATGGTTTTCACTTGGGAGATCATAGTCAGTGGACTAAACACACTAATTTTGAGCAATCAACTAGATCCCCATTATTAATTAAAGATCCAACTATAAAGAAAACAGTTAAGGTAAAATCTCCAACTGAGTTTATTGATGTATTTCCAACGCTTTGCGATTTATCAAATATTGAAATTCCACAGGTATTAGATGGTATAAGCTTGAGACCTCAGGTTTTGGGACAAGGGGTATCATCAAAAATATTTGCAGTCAGTCAGTATCCAAGACATGGAGGTATTATGGGATATAGCTTTAGAACAAAAACTCATAGATACACGGTTTGGATAAAGAATAAGAAAAGTACAGAGCCTATTTATATTGAAGATATTTATGCTGAGGAGTTATTTGACTATGAAAACGACCCTTTGGAAACAGAAAACAAAATTGACTATCCGGAATATAGTAGATTAAAACTGACATTTCAAACTTTGGCGGCTAGATTTTTTAATTCTCAAGTAATCAATGAGCCAATTGTTGTCAAGAATGAAATTAGGGCTAAAGAAATTACTGTAAGCAGAAATAATATGTGGGCCAAAGAAAGATCAAAAGTTATCAGTCAATATATTATGTCAGAAATGTTGATGAATACAAAGCAAGCAACTTATTTAGAGCAAGTCCTGTATGAAAAGTATGCAAGGAATAATGAATTAACTGCATCTAAAGATTTAACTAAAGATGAAGTTCAGATAATTTACCGTGAAACTTATTCAATTACCAGTAAAGAGCTATTACTTAAATTCACGAACAAACAATTTGAGAAAATTAAGGAATTAGAAAAAGAGAAAATGAAAAAATTAAGAAAGTAGGGCCTAATACTATGATTTGTAGAAGACTTTTTTTAATATTTATTTTTTCACTTTCAATTAGCTTCACTTTTGCAGAAATTAATATTTCTGAAATAAATCCTCAGATTATATTATATAAATCAATTGATAATATTGATTTAAACTTACATGTATATCGTCCCGAAAAGTTTAATAGCTCAAAAATTTACAAGTGCATAGTTTTTTTTCATGGAGGTGCTTGGAAGAATCAGTATATTAAACAGTTTGAGAAGCAATCAGTTTATTTTGCCTCACGCGGTATGATTGCAATTATTGCAGAGTATAGAGTAACAAGTATACATAATTCTACTCCTTTCCAATCTGTTGAGGATGCAAAGTCCGCAATTAGGTATATTAGGTCAAATTCAAAATCTTTATCATTAGACCCTGAAAAAATTGCTGTTAGTGGAGGCTCAGCTGGCGGGCATCTTGCAGCTGCATCAGCAAACATCTCCAATTATGACAATATTAATGAAAATCTTAAAATAAGCTCCAAACCAAATTTGTTGATTTTGTTCAATCCAATATTAGATACAACCCCTGGAGCTTGGGGATATGGATCTTTCTTGAGAAGGGTCGGAAATAAAATAACCGACAATCCTTATGAGATTTCCCCTATTCATCATATTTCTAATAACACCCCTCCGACTATAATTTTAACAGGTACAAATGACAATTTAGTGCCTGTAATAAAAATAAATGAATACAAAGAAATAATGATATCTAACAATGTTAGATGTGATGTAGTCTTCTATAAAGACGCTGAACATGGTTTTTTTAATAAAGGTGAAGACTTTGTTGATACCGTTTATCAATTGGATCTTTTTTTAAAATCAAATGGGTATTTAACTGGAGACCCCACCATCAAGGATTAAAACCTCTGTAAGAAGCTCCAAATTAGATGAAATAATTGTTGAGATCCAGGGCCCCAGTGAAGGTTGTGTTCCCCATTTTCAATTCTTAAATACTGAATTTCTTTATCGTTGTCGCAGGATTCAAAAATGTAAAGTGTATCATCTCCTAGATAAATTATGATTGGAGAATTAGTACAATTAAACTCACTTGCCCATAGACTTGCACTTTCATATGCGTCAAGAAAGTTATGCCCCATTCTTAGCCCTCCCTCAATTGGAACTGTTGTGTCCGCTGCTCCATTTATTTGAAAAACGGAAACAGGTTGAGTTGTTTCGGTAAATTGAAGACTTTCAATTAACTGAGAAACAACAGGCGCAATTGCTTTAAAGTGGTTTGTTTCTAGGGCGAGTTTATTTACCATTCCAGCCCCATTGGATGTTCCAATTGCATACATTCTTTCAAAATCCAAATTGTTATAGTTTTGCAATTCTTCAACGATTAAGTCTACAAATTCAATATCATCTGCTGTAGATGGTTCCGTCCCCAAGTTCCAAGACTCTAAAAACCCTTGAGGGTAGATTCCAATAAATTCACCAGTTATTGTAAATAGATTAAGCTTATTAATCCAGCTTACATTATTCCCACCTCTTCCATGAAATGCAAAAACAATCGGATATATTTTGCCCTCTTCAATGTTAATAGGAGCCTGGATGATAACATTTCTCAGGTAATTCTGGCCTTCAATATTTTGGAGAATATCTATTGATTTTGATTTTAATATGTACGAATTCTCTGAGGTCGTATTTTGCTGACTAATATTATCATCTTTACATGACATTATAAAGGTTAGTAAAAACAAAAATTTTAAGTATTTCATATAATTAAGCTGTAAAGTAACTTAAAATTGATACTACAATTATTATTAGAATAATTGAGAGGATTATATCAACTGTATCGTAACTTTCTCTATTTTCTTTTCTATGATTTTGAGAAAGTGTTCCATAGGACAATCCACTAATTTTTGTATAATTGGGGGGTCTTGTCAAAATACTTACCGAAACACATAATAAAACAGAAAATATAAACATTAGTATGGCCATGTGTGAAAAATTAACTGTGGCAAATGCAAACATAAAATTATCTATAACTTGTCCAGAAGTAATGATGGGTTGATAATAAATTTCAGATCCTAGTCGAAGTATAAGTAAAATTAATCCAGCCAATAAAGTTGTTATTGCAGCCTCAGCATTTACTCTTTTCCAAATAATACCAAGTAAAAATACAGCAGTTACTGGCGGCGCGATATATGACTGAACATTTTGAAGATATTGGTACATAACCCCACCTCCAATCTTTTCCATTATGGGAATCCAAATTATCCCTAGAATTACAATTACAGTTGTAGCAATTTTCCCAATATTTAATAATTTCTTTTCCGATTCAAGTGGCCTAAGTTTTTTATAAATATCAATGGTAAATATTGTTGAGCAGGAGTTAAACACTGATGCCAATGAGCTCATTAAAGCTGCCATAAGACCACCTGCAACAAGACCTTTTAACCCTACTGGGAGCAGAGTTTTCACTAACATTGGAAATGCCCTATCAGCTTTTTCAATGTAAAAAATTGTAGGGTCTTTAATAGAAAGTGCAAATGCGATAATCCCAGGAATTAGAAATATAAAAATTGGAAGTAATTTCAAGTATGCTCCGAAGATTGCCCCTCTTCTTCCAATTTTAATATTATTTGCTGCAAGTGTTCTTTGAACAATATATTGATCTGTACACCAATACCAAACCCCTACAATTGTTCCACCAAATAATAGCCCTGTCCAAGGAAAGTCAGGATCAGTCATTGGCCTCCACATATTAAAATGGTTAGGACTTTCAGCAACAACAATATTTCTTAATTCATTCCATCCGCCAACTTCCTGAAGTCCGAGGTAGGTAATGATAAAAGATCCTATAATCAACACTATTGCTTGTAAAGCTTCTGTATAAATTACCGCTTTCATCCCTCCAATCACTGTATAAATTCCTGTAAAAACAACTACCCCGATTGCTCCGTACCAAAAGGGTATTCCAAGTAATTCAGAAACAACTATCCCCCCAGCATAAATAGTGACAGATACTTTTGTAAGCACATATGCAACTAGAGAAAACAATGATAAAAACCATCTGGATCTAGAGTCAAATCTTTTTTCTAGAAACTCTGGCATTGTAAATGCGCCGCTTCTAATGTAAAATGGGAGGAATAGCCAGCCTAAAAGCAATACAATCCATGCATGTAGTTCATAATGCGCCATTGGTGTACCTGACTCAAACCCAGTTCCAGCCAACCCAACAACATGTTCGGATCCAATATTAGAAGCAAAAATAGAAGCACCTATAACAAACCATCCTACATTTCTTCCTGCTAAAAAATAATCCTCTGTATTTTTATTTTTTTGTACAGCTACCCATACCGCAACAAGAATTAGGGCGAAAAAATATCCACCAAGAACAAACCAATCTAACGTTTCTAAAACCGTTGTCAAAACAATTAGATATACTGATTAATTATATTTTCAAAAAGTTCTTGTTTACCGCTTTCTAATGCAATCTCATTAGAATCCTTTGCTATATTATATAGATCATTTAGCGCTAATTTCCCATTTTCAAAATCTTTTCCTTTGCCGCTATCAAAGGTTTGATATCTTTTTCTTCTTAACTCAGAATATGATGATGATGAAATAATTTTATCAGCTGTCATCAATGCTCTAGCGAAGGTATCAGCACCACCAATATGAGCATAAAAAATATCTTCAATATCAGTAGAATTTCTTCTGATTTTAGCATCAAAGTTAATTCCACCTCCTTTTAACCCCTCTGCCTCAAGGAAAACAAGCATAGCTTCTGTTGTCTCTTCGATATTATTTGGAAATTGGTCTGTGTCCCAGCCATTTTGGTAATCTCCTCTATTTGCATCGATACTTCCCAGCATACCAGCTTTGGCAGCCACTGCTAATTCGTGTTGCATTGTATGCTGCGCCAAAGTTGCATGGTTAACTTCAATATTAAGCTTGAAATCCTTTTCTAAGCCATATTCTTTTAAAAATCCAATTGCAGTAGCAGAGTCAAAATCATATTGGTGTTTCATTGGCTCCATCGGTTTTGGTTCAATAAAAAAGGTGCCGGTAAATCCTTGTGCTCTTGCATAATCTTTTGCCATAGTTAGAAATTGACCCATGTGGTCTAATTCTCTACCCATGTCAGTATTTAGTAGAGACATATAGCCTTCACGCCCACCCCAAAACACATAATTTTCCCCATTTAATGCAATGGTTGCATCCAAGGCTAACTTAACTTGTGCTCCAGCTCTTGCAACGATATTGAAATTTGGGTTTGTTGCAGCCCCGTTCATATATCTTGGGTTTGAAAAGCAATTTGCCGTGCCCCACAATAGTTTAATTCCAGAGTCTGATTTCTTTTCTTTAATATATTCTACAATTGCGCTTAATCTTTTTTCTGAATCCATCAAACTAGATCCTTCCTTAATGAGATCATAATCATGAAAACAAAAATATTCAAAGCCCATTTTACTGATGAATTCAAAAGCTGCATCAGCTTTATCTTTTGCTGCTTGGACAGGGTCAGGTGATTTATCCCATTCAAAGTTTTGTGTTCCAGGTCCAAATGGGTCTGACCCAACTCCACAGAAGGAATGCCAATATGCTATTGCAAATTTAAAATGCTCTTTCATAGTTTTACCAGCCACAACTTTTTCTGGATCGTAATATTTAAAAGCCAGTGGGTTATCAGATTCTGGCCCTTCAAATTTAATTTTGCTAATTCCCTTATAATATTCTTTACTCATTTCTTTAAAGTTTGTTATTTAATATATTTAGTAAATTTTTTTTCCAATTTTCATAAGCATCTTCATACTCAGATTTGTCTTTAAGCGGAAGATATGTTAATACGTGATCATTTGCGGTAAGATCTTTACTGAATGAACTTAAATCTTTATCTACTACAGCAGATGCCCTGGCTGCTCCATATGCCCCAGTAGTATTGTAAATTTCTATCTCATGACCAATTAATGTAGCAACTGTATTTGAAAATATCTTAGAGCGAAATAAGTTGTCATTACCTGCTCTCAAAACATTAATCTCCGCGCCATCATCTTTTAAAATTTCCATTCCATACATAAAAGAAAATGCGATTCCTTCCAAAGAAGATCTGTAAAGATGACCATGAGAGTGCTTGTTTAAATTAATATTACATATGTGAGTACCTAAATTAATATTGTTAAGCATCCTTTCAGCGCCATTTCCAAATGGTATTGTAGATAAACCTGCAGAACCAACAGGAACTTTTGATGCAAGCTCATTCATTTTTTCATAAGAGTTTCCCACGCTGTGATTTCGCAGCCATCTATATTGAATTCCTGCCCCGTTAATACATAATAATTTCCCAAGCGATTTGTGATTGCTGGTGTGATTAACATGCGCAAAATGATTAATTCTGGAGGATTCTTTTGATTCAATATTTTTGGTAACACAATATATAACGCCAGAAGTTCCCCCCGATGCAGCAACCTCGCCATTTTTAAATACATTTAAGGCCAAAGCATTATTGGGCTGATCACCGGCTCTGTAAGTAATAGCTGTTCCTATAGACAAACCAGTTTCCACTGCAGCTTCTTTATTTACTTTTCCTTGTATTGAAAAGTTTTCTACTAAATCTGGGGTAAGATTGGAGTCTATTCCATAATATTCTAGCAGCCAATCAGCAGTTTTATCATTATTAAAATCCCATAAAATACCCTCTGAAAGACCACTACAAGTAGTGTTTATATCACCTGATAATTTAAAAGCAATAAAATCTCCAGGCAACATATACTTATATATATTTTGATAAACCTCAGGCTCATTGTCTTTTACCCATTTTAACTTGGAAGCTGTGAAATTTCCAGGTGAATTTAGAAGGTTTTTCATACATTTTTCTTCTCCAATTTCTGAAAATGCTTTATTCCCTATTTCCACCGCACGGCTATCACACCAGATAATTGAGTTTCTTAAAACATCCCCTTTATTATCAATAAGGACTAATCCATGCATCTGATATGATATTCCAATAGAAATTATCTTTTTTGGATCTGTATTTGATTCATGACAAACCCTTTGAATAGCCCTACATGTATGTAGCCACCAATCGTTTGGGTCTTGCTCTGCCCAGTCATCTTTAATGGATACTATTCCCATTTCATTTTTTGGCTCATGAACACTGTGTATTGATTTTCCATTTGCTGCATCAACTAATCCAGCCTTCACAGATGAGCTTCCGATATCAAGTCCTAGGTTATACATTGAAAAAAAAGAGATGCGTTAGTTTAAGTATTAAATATAAAAAATCGACAAAGAATTTCAGAGAAAACGATAATATATTTAAAATAGAAATTAATTTCCGCTGAGCATTTCTACTGTCGCCACAGTTCTAAATCCCATATGATCTGATGCAGACCCCATACTTACACCCATTCGGGCTGAAATTCTATAACTAGCACAATAAGAGTCATGACAAAGAAATGACCCTCCTTTCATAATGTATTGCGTTTCATAAGGGTTACTTGGATTATAACAACTTGAAGCTCCTTTTGGGTTTTTTATTGAAACACTTTGATCTAATTCTTTGTAGTGATTAATGTTAAACAAATCACTAGTAATTTCCCATACATTTCCAATCATATCATAGACTCCAATACTATTGGGAGGATATGACCTAACAGCAGCAATGGATTCATACTTATCTAAAAGAGTGTTTTCAACAGGAAAACTCCCCTGCCAAGTATTTGCATTTTGATTTAAAAGTGATAATTCGTTTCCCCAACTAAAAACAGCATCATTAAAATTCCCCTGAGCAGCTGATTCCCATTCAGCCTCTGTTGGCAACCTTCTTCCTGCCCATTTGCAATAAGCAAGAGCATCTTCATAAGCAATGTGCACTACCGGAAAATCATCCATATTTGCAATAGTTGATCCAGGGCCCAAAGGTTGTTTCCAATTGGCACCAATTTTCCACTTCCACCATTGAAAATAATTGCCCATATTATCAACCTTTTTAATTTCCTTATTAAAAATTAAGCTGCCTGGTTGTAAAACCGAATCTGCAGGTTTTGGTGTATTATCGGGTAAATTCTTTTTAATTTCATCCCACTTAATTTTTCTTTCAGCAATAGTTATATATTCTGTTTCTTGTACAAATTTTTTGAATTGTTTATTTGTAACTTCTGTAACATCTATAAAAAAGCCATCTACATAAACATCATGTGATGGTAATTCACGTTCCATCGCATAATTATCAATTTTTTTCCCCCCTTTTACAAATGATTTACCACTTACCCAAATCATACCTTTGGGTGGACTAATATTTAAGTTTTCTTTGTTGGATAGATCTTTACAGCCTGTAAACAATAAATAAATAACTAGCAGAAATATATTTTTTTTGTTCAAGGTTTTATATTTTAATACTATATAAAAGTAACCGTTTAAATTTAGAATTAATAACACTAATGAAAAAAGATAAGCTTCATTCTTGCACTAAGTTATTGAAAGAGTTTTATAAGAGAACAGACATATATTCTTTACAAGAAAGAATGATGCTTATAAAAGATTATTTAGAATTTAATTATTCTTATAAGTTAAATAAAAAAAGAAAAAAAAAGAGCTAGGTTATCTTTGTCCACTTAAAATTTTTAAAACTGCAAATCTTCTGGTTATCAAGAAAAGTAAATAAACCATAATTATTGATAAAATAATCTGTGATATAACTAGCATATAAATGTTAGAAATATATTTACTTAAAAGAGGATAAATAAAAACAATTACCGGGGAATGATATAAATGCAAAAGATATGTATAGCCCCCCACGTTAAAAAACTTTATTTTAATATTTATTATTGAAATAAAAATAAAAATGGATATAAGATGTTTCATAATCGGCTCACAGAAATAGTAACAAAGGGGCAGTAATATTAGCAATGTCAATTGGAAATATTTTTGGTTTTTGTTATTCAAATATTTTGAGATCATAATCCCAACAATAAATAGCACTAAAATTTCATATCTCAAAATAAGCTCTCCAAAAAAAGCAAAAGGTAATATTAAAAATATTAGTTTAAATTTTTTGTTTATCAAGATCTCTAAGAGAACAAAAATTATAAAAATATCTCTGATAAAAAATGTGGGAGGATTAATTGGTGGACTATTCAATGAGAATATACCTTCCGTTACTAGTCCTGAGTCAAAACTCAGTCTATTAAGATAATTTAAATCAAAGATTATAAAAATTGCAGAAACAATTATAACGACGGAAATATTTGCTAATAAAAAGGGAATAGCAAGACTTTTTATTTTTTTTTTAAAGAGGTTTTTATTTTTTCTGGAAATTGAATAATAAAGATATCCTGAAATAATTGACAGAATAAGAGTGCCATATTTTGGTAGGTCATAAAGCATAAAATACATGACCCCATCGCTAAAATCATGTCTTGTATGAGTAAAAACCAAAAGGACAACACATATAATTCTTAAAAGTTCAATATTCCCCTTCATTTAAATAATCATAATTTTTTTATAACTTTTGTATTCTCAAAAGTAAGTTAATTGAAATTAAAACAATATTTATTTGTTCTGTTTGGTTTATTACTATTCAGCTCTGGACTGTGCTTGTTTGGTGAATCGATAATTTTAAAGTATGAGGGAGACAGCTGGTTTCTTTCAGGAACAATTTCCTTAGTACTCATAAATTTAGGACTAGGCTTAATGATAAAATATAAATGGGGGTCATTTTGATTCAAAAAATATTACATTCGTTTATTATATTTGAAATATATTTTAGATAATTGGAATTACTTTTCTTATACGTTTTTTTAACTCTTAGCTTATCATTTTTATGTTCAATATTAGAAGCAGTTCTTCTTAGTATTAACACTACTTTTATTAAAATTAAACTTAAAGAAGGTAAGGAATATGCAAAAAAATTATTGAATTTAAAAAACTCAATTGATGAACCTCTAATTATTATATTAACCCTTAATACTATTGCTCACACCGTTGGAGCAATTTTAGTTGGAGTACAAGCTAAAGTAGCTTATTCTGAACTTGACTATGAAAACTCTTTTTTTGCTGGGGGGATTTCCGATGAACTATTAGTTGGCTTTGTTTCCGCAGTTATGACCGTTTTAATATTACTTTTTTCTGAAATTATTCCAAAAACAATTGGTGCAAAATATTCCAATAGTCTTGCTCAATTTACCTCTATTTTTTTGAGCTCGATCATTCCTATTTTCAAATACACGGGAGTTCTTTGGGTTTTACAATCTTTCACAAAATCAATTGGAGGTTCAAAAAAAGAATTATTTATTAAAAGAGAAGATATTTCTATTATAGCCGAAATTGCCAAAGAGGAAGGAGTTATTGAGGAGAAAGATTCACAATTAATTAAGAATATAGTAAAGCTGAGAAATGTAACATTAAAAGAAATAATGACCCCGTATTCAGTTATGGTTACTGCAAATGAGAACATAACTATTAACAAATTTTATAAGCAAAATCCCGAACTAAATTTTTCAAGGATTCCAATTTTAAATGAAAACAAAATTGAATCCTATGTTTTAAAAGACACAATTCTTGAAAGTATTATTTGTGATAAAGGACATTTCAAATTAGCAGAAATAAAGCGTCCACTAATTATTTCTACAGAAAAAACTAGAATCCCAAAACTATTTGATAAGCTTCTCAAAAAGAGAGAGCACATTTCTTTGGTAGTTGACAAATATGATGAGCCAATTGGAATAGTTACACTTGAGGATATTATTGAGACAATACTTGGTTATGAAATTGTTGATGAAACAGATATGGTGGATGACATGCAGGTTCTTGCAAAAAAAATTAGTTCACAAAAAAACAAGTGAAAAAACTGGCACAAGGCAACCTTAAAGCACTAATTAATTTAGAATATGATCGTATTGATGTAGTTCAGCCTATATGTGGATTCGGCGGAAATTCATATTTTAATAACTTTGAAGCTTTTAATTTTTTATCAAGTTATAGCTTATAATAATGGGGTAGCCTATGATTTAGATAATATAAAGTAATACTGTAAAGTAATGTAATATGGAGCCCGTCAACACAAACAGATGCCATATAGAATGAAAATACTTTATCCTATCAAAAGCATAGAATATAATTCCAAACGTGTAGGAAATTCCCCCAAGAATTATTAATAGTTTAGCGTTGAAATCAATCAAACTAAATAAGGAATTAATGTCAAAAATTATTAGCCATCCCATCGCTAAGTATAGCAGAAGAGAAATAAATTCATACTTTCCTGTATAGAACAATTTTTTTAACGTTCCTATAATAGATAAAGTTAATACAGCTAAAAAGATGCTAATGCCTGAATAGTCGTACAGAGTTATTAAGCATATAGGCGCATATGAACCCAAAATGAGATAATATATACTTATGTGGTCAAGTACCCGTAGTCTCTTTTTAATTCTAGTATTTATAACAAAATGATAAATAGATGAGGATGAATATACAAGCAATAACCCAAAAGAGAATAGTATAACTGAAAATGTACTAAGAAATGTGATGTTATTGTCAAAGTAAAATAAAAAAGGTATGCCTATTATTGAAATTATAACTCCTAAGAAATGTGTTAAAACATTCCACAGCTCTTCGTTTTTGTAATCTCTTAAGCTTATAACTTTCACGTCATAAATTTATAAAATTTTAAAAGAAGATGACATGCCTATGATTTAGGCTTTGAAGGATTTAGCCAAACAAGTATTGTCCCTGTTACAATACCTGCCCAAATAAATGGCTCAGCTAAATTAATATTACAAACTCTCCAAATAATAAACGCAAGGACACTTATTGACAAGGATATGATACAAGCAATTTTATAGGACTTTTTCATAATTACAATTTACAATATTTTGAGAGTTATTAATTATTCTGTTTAAAGACAGCATATTTTAGACTATTTTACTTGAGAGTCTCGTTGAAGACTTGTACCTTATGAAATTATTAAAATAAAAGAAATTGGATAAACTTGAAAAACTTATATACTCTGTAAAATACTTGCCTCAAATATTATATTTTGGCTCGGCATGCCTTCTGATTTTAGTCATATTTCTTCAAATTTTTGAACTATTTATTCCTCTTTTCCTTTTCTTTATTTATATGACTTATTTAGCAATTAAAAATTATAAATCCGGTGGTACAGACCCAATAGAAAAATTGATTTATTCGAATAAATATCTCCCTTCTCTTTTATATTTTGGATCTGTTGGATTAATCGGATATGAGATCCATTGTAACGTTATTAAAAAGACTGAATTTCTTAACGAATACACTGAGACACCGTTATATATTTTATTTTTTTATATGACATATAAAGGATTATAGAGGACTGAAAAGTTAAAAAAGAACAAATGAAAAAGCTGTATAGATTCCCAGAAAAAGGATATGTTGGGGGAGTTTGTTCTGGACTTGGAGAGCACACAAATATTGGCCCCATTATTTGGAGAGTAATAACAGTCTTTGGAGGACTTGGGGTTGCTTATTTAGTCCTATGGGTTTTTTTAAAAAAAGGATAGTTATGAAAAAGCTAATACTATTACTATTTATTCCATTTTTTTATGAAAGAAAAGCTTGGTTTGAAAATGGATATATAAAGTTATTATGATTGTAGCAATGTATATAGTTGGGGTTTGTGTGTTTTTAACATATATAATTCTTCAAATATGGGAAGTTTATTTCCGAAGAAAGGAGGATAAAGACAATAAACTTGGTTATTACTCAAGACATAATAAACCAGAAAAAAGAGACTAAACCAACATACGATATGAAAAAAAATCAAAAATTAATTATCGCTATTATCGCAGGTTTTCTTGCTGTAATGATACCATATCTTTTATTCTTCAACTAAACCAACATACGATATGAAAAA
>CENP01111080.1_pt1 | contig 21876 bp, 24 predicted proteins | sample 361281 | NCBI WGS metagenome assembly CENP01 (sample SAMEA2591122, study PRJEB7988) | marine metagenome | biome: marine biome (ENVO:00000447); feature: deep chlorophyll maximum layer (ENVO:xxxxxxxx); material: saline water (ENVO:00002010), including plankton (ENVO:xxxxxxxx) | depth 70 m | reverse complement strand
GAAAGAAATATTCTTCGCCATTTGGTATTGTTGGTGCTGCCATATTATGCTCCTATATTCTTTGTGCACAAAGCTAAATATCCAGTTGGTACTGTATAATAAAAGTTACCCACTCCATTAGCATCTGTATTATTTTGTGCTGTTTCTGTTCCACCAAAAGTTCCTTCTTGTCCAAAGTTCCAGCATATTATTGAACCAGAATAATGACTATTGCCAAAAACTAAATCATCATCGAAAGCTATTGTATTAGCTTCATTACTTCCTGCTGATGGGTCGCCACTAGCTTGCCATACAAAAGAACCACTATTATTGTGTCCAAACCAAATCTTTTTATTTGTCATATCAATAGCTAAAGCACCAATTTTATTATCACCAACACTATTACCCCAACTACTTGTATTAGTACCATTTTCAAAACGCCTACCATCTGCACCAAAACCAATTTCTTTATTTCCACTTGTAACGCCTGGGTTTACAGCTGTTGTAGGTAATCTAGTTTTAGTTGGATTATAAACTCCCAACATTGGGTATTCACCCGTGCTTGCATTGTTATATCTAAATTCAGCATACCATTTTCCTGTACTTGGTAATAGTATTGACGCACCACTTCCAGTAAATGCTGAGGCAGTTGATTGTAAATTACCATTACTTAAAGTTATACTTGAGTGAGTATTAAGAGAATTCATTACACAAAAATTATTTGTTGGTGAGTCAAAAACTTGGTCATGTGCGGCAAGTCCACTTACTGTGTAGTCATTCCCTTGCCCAGATTCATCATCTCCTAAATCAGAACTATCTCTACCATCAATATGAAAACCATTAGTGCCAAATGTCAGACCACTTACATCTTTGGGAATCCAAATATTAGATGAGTTGTATTCACCAAAGCTAGATGGGTCAGCTGCAGTTCCATCAAGCATGACAATATCTGTCATATAGCCACTAAAAACTCTATCTGAACCAGTATCATGACAGCCTATGGCATTTTCATAAGAAGAACTATTTATATGTGTGTCATAATTTTGTGTTGGATATGTTGAAGAAGCAAAAGAAGTTACTCTTTCACCATTTACATAAATTCTAATTCTTTCAGTAGGAACTGCATTTGTCGTATCAGCTACAAAAACTAAATGATACCAAGCTGATGGGTCTCTAAAATGAGCAGTAGTTTCAAATCGTAATGTTTGTGAACTACTAGCATAGCCTTGAACAAAAAGGTCATCACTATTAAATTCAATTATAAAGAAATTTGTAGTGTTTCCAGTTCTTGTTCCAAACAATCCATAATTACCTAATTCACCTCTTTTTACCCACATACTTAAAGTCCAAGTTCTTTGATTTCCACTAGAACTAGGAGTTCTTTTCATATAGGCTGTATCATTATTATTAAATCTAATTGATTGGTCTATAGAGTATGTACTTACTCCAGATTTTTGCCATAATTCGTTACTAAACATCTAACTAAATGCAAGTTGGGGTGATCCAATTAATATACTATTATCTGCTTTTACTACATAAGGCACAATGTCATAAGCACTATTTGTACTACTTAATGTTAATCCTGCACCACCAACAGTTTCATAATCTGTACCTAAACTTACTGTTCCTGCACTAGAAGAACTTGGTTGAATAAGTATAATAACCCCTGTTTGTCCTATTTGACTTGCCTCTGTTGTAGGATTAACTAATGTATTTGCACCACTACCAAGTGTTAATATAAAATTTTGATATGTGTCAAAATCTAATGTTTTATTTGTAGATATTGTAGCTGTTTCTGTAGATGCTACTTGTGATTTTGTAAATGTAGTTTGTACATCTTTTTGTACAACTTCACCTTCTATTGCTACTGTTAATGTTTCATTACCACCATCACTACCTTCTGTTAAATCAATACCATCTCCTGCTACTAATTTACCATTTAAAAATCCTGCTGTTGTATCATTACTAGATACTGCTACTTTAACATCTGTATCTGCTGCTATTGCTACCCAAGCTGATCCATTCCATACATTTAATGCATCTGTAGTTGTATTAAAGTATAATGCACCTGTTGCTAATGCATCTCCATCATTATCTACAGATGGTGCAGAACTTTTTGCTCCTAAATATGTATCATCAAAATCATCAAAACTACTAGCTGCACTTGTTGCACTAGAAGCTGCTGCCGTTGCACTAGAAGCTGCATTAGTTGCCTGTGTACTAGCTGTACTAGCACTTGTTGATGCATTTGATGCTTGTGTACTTGCACTACTTGCACTACTAGCTGCTGCTGTCGCACTACTAGCTGCTTCAGATGCTTTTGTAGTTGCTGTACTTGCAGATGTTGTAGCACTAGCTGCATCAACTAATAATGACCATTTAGCACTATCTGTATTACTTGTTAATGGTTGTGAACCACTTGATGTATGACTTGTTGTACAAATAAATATATTATTAGTAGATGTGTCTTTTACTATATCTCTTGCATTATATGCTGTACTTGCTGACCAATCTCCTCTATATGTACCTAATTCTTGTGTAACTGATATTTCACCTGCACTATCAAATGCTAATATTTTACTTGCTCTATCTGTTGCACTAGTTGTAAAATCAGTAGAAGTCATTGTATTTGTTCTACTAATTTTAATTGATCTATCTACTTGTTCTTGTAATTCTTGTGTTATAGATAAGTTTTTATCAAATGCTCCTTCAACACTATCGGCTGTAAATGGATCATTTTCAACTAAATCTAAAGTTTGTGTTTGTGTAGTGTTTCTTCTTAAAACAACTGTTTCTGTAGCTGTTGGTACATTACCAGTTGTAAATACCACATTACCTCCACTAGCTGCACCTGCACCTGTTACAGTATAATGTGTGGTTATTGTTTTTACAGTTTCTGTACCTGCTGCTGATCTAATAATTACCTGTATATCAGCATCTGCTGTTATTTTAAAACTATAGGCAAAAGTATCTTGTGAACCATCACCAGAATAACTGTTCTTTATTGTTGTAGTTGTAATAGTCATTTCACATATCCTAACATAATTTTATTGTTTTTTTAACTCTTTATAATTTTTTTCATAATTTACAACTAGTTCATTTACTTGTTTTGCATGATTTAATATTGCTTTTAATGTTGTGTCCATTAAATTATCTATTTGTTGTGGAGTAAAATCACTTTTACCAACTTCTCTTGTTTGTAATAAAGTATAAATATTATATTTTTCTTGCATTTTTTCTGTATGTTTATTCATTACTTGCACAAGACCAACTTCAAAATCTCCTACTAATTCTTTAGCTTTTTGTGTTTGACCTTTTTCTATTAATTCATTAACTTGTCCTTGATATTTTCTAATTTTTTTATAGTTTTGCCAATACTTAGATATTGGTTCTGCACTTAATTTAGTTCTTCTAAAAAAATAATTGGCTACAGGTATTTTTGTTAATTTATCAAATGTATCATCAGACCAAGGTTTTATATAATCTTTGGCTTCTTTATCAAAAGTTTTAATTATAGCATCTAATCCTGCAATAACATCTCTACCTAATGTTGCTGTATATGCATTTATATAATGATCTATTTTAACAGGACTACCATAATTTCTTCCTTCTATTCCTATAAAATTACCTATTCCTCTAATACCATCACCTATTTTTTTTGCAACTTCACTTGTATATGGTGTTTCTTGAAACTCTGCTAATTTATTTTCATTACTCCTAGATACAATAGGTCTTTTGGTGTACATATTTCTATTAAAACCTTCTTCAAAATATGGCATAAACATATCTGTAACAGGTATAAAATTACTAAAATAACTCCAAGCACCTTCAAACCATTGTTTTGCCATTTTATTTACATAATCTTTATCAGTTTTATAAGCATAATTTAACATTTTTTCTGGTAATGTTGCAAATAACCAACCTAATTCCCAAGGTTTCCTAACTGTAAAATATTGTCCTTTTTCTTCATTTACTACAAAAACCCAAAAATTTAATTTTTCCCAATCCGAAGTATTTTTATATGTTTCACTATCTCTATTAGCATACCAATTCATTATTGTTGGTATTGTCATTCCTACTATACCTGTTATTGCAAATTTTGTAATTTGTTTAGGATCAGTTGCAGTTCGTGATATTTTATACAAACCTTGAATACCTGCATTTAAAAATGCATTAGTTCTAGAGGCAGCTTCCATTCTTGCACCTCGTCTTGAAAAATCTATAATATCTCTACCTTCATAAGTTGCTAATGTATCTATTTGTCTTTTTGTTAATTTTTCATTAGTAGGTAACTTTTTATTATTTTTTAATAATTTATTTTTTAATTGTGTACTTGCAATAATTCTTGGAGCTTGTTCTGTTAAAACTGTTGGTCTTTGTGCTAATCTACCAATCTTTGCTCCTGCTCTTTTCATTATTTCAAATGAATATAATAAACTTGATATAGGACTTTTTGAATCAAGAGTGTGTATATAATCTCTTTTTTCTATTTGCTCTCTCATTTTATTTGCACTAAATAATTGTCTATCAGCATCTACAAATGTAGATTGAGCTTGTCCAGATTCTACAAATTCTTTTTCTATTTTTTTATCTTTTACTTGCCACACAATACCTTTTAATCCATCTACTACAGGTATATAAGTAGTTTTACTAATAAATGGCATTGTTAATTCTTGTGCTAAAAAGTTTGCTAATGTAAATTTAGGATGAACAGTAATACCAAATCTTTTTACTTGTGTTACTATTTCTGCTGTTTTAAATACTGCACCATTTACATCTATTAATCCATATAATTTATTAAACTGTTTATCTCTTTTTATTGCTCGTACTAATGTTTCTGAACCTAAATCCCATATTTCTCTTTTACCATTTCTCATAATAGATATTTGTGTATCTGTTAAATCTTTTGGCTTTGCTCTAAATATAGATAAATTATTTATTTGATCATCTGATAAATTTTTAAGTTGAGGAAATGCTGTTTCTATTTCTTTTCTTGTAGCTGTAGTTTCTTGTATAGCAGGTTTTACTTTTTCTATAAATTTAAAAGCATCTGGGTTTTTACCTTTAGCTGATTCTATTGTTTTTATAAAATCAACCATTGCAACATTTCTTTCAGCTAACATAATCATTTGCATAGTGTTTTTCATTGTCATTTCAATAGGATCAATAACACTTACTTTTTCAAGATACTCTTTTTTTATTGAATTGTATTGTTTTTGTAATTGATTTTTTACTGCTTCATCTGTTTCTGTATTTATTTTTTCTTCTAAATCTCTAACTTTTTTTTGTATTTTTTCTACACCTACTATTTGTTTTATAGGCATACCACCTTGTGATTTATTACCTTTAAATTTTGGATCAAATAATTTATAAAATGGTACAAAATCTTTATTTGCACTTATAATACTTTCTTTTAGTTTTTTAGTTATTACTCCTGCATCTTCCATATAATCTAATATTCTTTGAGTAAACTCATCATATTCTTTAGATATATTTTCATATTCATCACCAAATTTTATTACAATATTTCTTGCTCTTTCTATAGGCATACCTGTTACAATACCCCTACCTTCAAGTTCTATAACTCTTTTTGATATTTTATAAATATTAAACTCATCATATTTTGATCTACCATTTTTATACTCCAATGGTTTTAGTATTTCATATAACGATTTACCTGTAATTTTATCTGCATCAAAAAAACTTTTTGTTCCACTACCATTAATTGCTGACATAGCTTTACCAACAACACCTGCTAAATTAGTTATTTGTTCATATACAAAATTCTTTTCTGCACCTTCTTTTTCTGCTAATTTTTCTATTTTTTTTACAGGAAATACACTATCTATACGATCAAACATAAATTTATCTAATTTATTAAATACTCCATCTGCTTCTTTTTCTATTTTAATTTTTTCTGGTTTATAAAACTCAGACATTGCTTTCATATCTTCATCTTCATAATTTTTAGCAGGTACAACTTCTGCATCATTGCTGCCTATTTTTTCTCCAAATTCTTTAAGTTCTTCTCTTATTTCATTTTGCCTTCTACTTACTCTGACTTGATTATCTGGCACATCTGTTTCTCTTAAATTAATTTCCTCTATCTGATTATCTATATCCCTTGATCTATTTTCTATATCTCTAAAAGTTTCTATTGTATTAGCTCTAAAAGATTCTTTTTCTAATTCTTGTTTTTGTTTTTCTAAATCTTCTTTTTTTGGACCTTTGCCATTTTCTATATCTTTTAAAACTTTAAATTCATCAACTAATTTTTTTATTTTAGTTGTTGCATTTTCTGTAAGTGTTTTATTAAAAACATTTATATTAATACTTGCAGCTTCTTGACCACTAACAGGGTCTTTTAATACATCTCCAACTACATCAGCAAGACTTTCTTTTGTATTAAACATTCTATTTACTGCCATTTGTGTAGCTTTACCACCTATTCCTAATGTACCTATTAATAAAGCATTATCTTGTAATTGTTGTTTTGAAGGTAATGTCAATTTACCTTTTTCTACACTTTCAATAGCTGTTCCCATACCTGTCATACCTAAATATGTTCCTGCAAGTGTAGTCATAAAATTTTTGCTTAATCCAATTTTGTGTAAAGCAGCAGGTCCTGCTATAGTTCCTGCCAACATTGCACCACCTTTTAATCCTTCACCTACTCCGTGATCTACAAACAAATCCCACCATTGTCCAAATCCTGTAACTTTGCCAGATTTTAAAGATTGAAAATATGTTTCTTTTATTGAATCATTTACAAACCCACCTGCAAATGCAGCTTTTGTAAATTGTCTTGTTAATAAAAAAGGTGCTGCTCCAACTAATCCTGTTGGTGTATCTCCGACAATAGTACCCATAGACCTAACTAATCTTTCTATTGCACCATCATCTTTTAATTGATTACCAAATGCTTTTCTCCAATCATATCCTTGCTCACCATTTGTATGATATTGTAACATTAGATTGGTTGTGCTTTGCCCAAACCCTTCTCTAAAATAATCATATATTTGACTTTCTTCTCCTACTGCCCAAGTTTTTACTTTATTTGCTTTATTTCTAATTACATTAATTCTTTCTTTCCAATAATTTCTTATTGGATTCATAACATCATCTTCTTCTTTTAACTTTTGTGTTCTATAAATTCCTAATTCTTTACCAATTTGATCATCATCAAAACCACTTTGCCTAAGAATATTTATTGATTTTCTTTTATGCTCATTTATTTGTTCTTCTGATGCACCACCTTGTTTAAGTAAATTTATATGTTCTTCTATTGCTCCCATAATTTAAATTAATTTCCTTGAAGTCTTCTTAATATAAAATCAGTAACCTCTTCTCCTTCTCTTATTTGAGTTTCATCTGGCAAAGGTATTTGTTGTCCTCCTTCCAGACCTTGTACTGCTTCTTTTAAAACCTCATCTGAATCCAAAATAAAAGGTTCTACAAATTTTTGTAAAAATACAGGACTTTCGGTATTAACAAATACATCTTCAAATGTATAATTTTGACCTGTTTTTGGATTTATTGTTGCTAATTTATCTCTTGCAATTCTTTTTAAATCTTGTTCTGATTGATATAACCTTACATTTGCTGCATCTCCAACTGCATATGTACCTCCTTTTATTTGTTCTACAACACTTGCAAAAAAACTTTTAAATGCAGATTGAAATGCTTTTTCTTCTTTTCCTGCAAATTGTTGTATTATTGCTTTTTGCTCTAAATAAAATGATCTTTTTATTTCTCTATCTCTATATCTTTCTGATAAACTTTTTTCTTTTTCTTCTCCCTTTACTGCAAAAGGTGTATCTGTATCTTTTACAATACTTGTTGTATCAATTAATATTTCTATATCTCTTTGTTTATTAAAATCTGGCTCATCCACAACATCTTGTAATCTTGCTCTTTTATTTTGTATTTCTGCATCTATTTGATTTTTTGCTTGTGTACCTCTAACCTCATCTCTAATGTTTTTTAATTCTGTTACTGTAATATCATCTAGATCTTTTTTATCTATTCTATCAAAAATTTTTTCATTATTTAATTCATCTGACCTTTGTTTAAATTGAACTTCTTGTAATAAATTATCATTTATTTCACTTTCTAATCTTTCGTATTGTTTTCTATCAATTTTTTCTCCACCAATATTATTTTTTTTTAATCTATCCATACTTGCTTGATAATCAATAGTGCCATCTCCTCGTCTTATTAAAATTATAGAATTATAAAATTCATCAATAACTTCTTGTCTATCAGCTTCATAAGAAGCTAATGATTTTCCTGCACTTATTGCTGATTGGTTATCTTTATAAAATTTACTATTTTCTCCTGTTATACTTTCTAATAAAGCAAATATACCTTTATCTTCATAATTTTGTTTTGATACTTTCATTTGCATATTTTTAATGTCTAATTCTTTTTGTACTGTTGCTCTATTAACAGTTTCGGCTAATATTTGATTTCCTCTTAATTTATTTACTTCACTCATAAAGGATAATTTAGCTTTTTCTTTGTAATACAATCCTTTTTTAGCTGCCATAGGATCATTCTTATAATAATTTCCAAAATCTTTATCTAAAAAATTTCCAAAATCAGATATTATTTTATCTGTTTGTTCTTGTGAATATACTGTATTTTGTTCTTTTAATTGTTGTAGTTGTTCTTCAGCTTGTCCTAAAAAATAAACTTCACTATTAGTAACCTTATTGTTAATTCTTTCATTCTCTAATTTTGTTTCTTGCTCAAGTATATTACCTAAAAAATCACTAGCAATCTGACCTGCTTGTGCAAACTGCCTACCTCTATACTCTTGCCCTCTTATCAAATTTCTACCACCTCTTATTGTAGATGATTCTATTTGTCCTCTAACAGGTCTAATTTTTATTGCCATTATCTCATCCCCCCACCTGCTGTATTATAAACACCCCCACTAATAGGACTTGTTTGACCTACAAACATTGGATTTACAGCCCTATTTAATTTAATATTACCTGCTGTGTTAATTGAACTTCTTACTTGTGAACTAGTAAAAGTAGTAGAAGGTTGATTAAATTGAGAAGAAGGCACAGAAGATGAAGAACCAAAATAATCTTTAGCAAAATATGCTGTTAAACCTAATTGAGCAACACCTTCAAGCAAACTTGTTCTTCTATTAAATGATTCTGCTGCTAGTGCTCCTGCTAATTCCATATCGGTTTCTAATAAACTTTGTTCTAATTCTTTTTCTGCCCAAAATCTAGCATCATCTGCTTCTTCAATAGTATTCTGCATAACTAATAATGGTGAACCTGTAAACTGTACACCACTTGCAGTAAATGCTGCTCTTTTTTCTGATAATAATATTTTTTCTTGTTTATTAATTTTTATTTGTTGTTGTTTAGCTTGTAATTCTGCTCTTTGTCTTTCATACATTGCTGCTGTTCTTAAATTTTTACTTTGTATTTGTGAGTTTCTTATAGAACTATAAGTTCCTAATATAGTTTGTAAACCACTTGCTATAGCAAAAAAAGTTCCAAATGAACCAAATGAAAATCCACTTGTTACAGCAGGTAATGCTAATCCTATTCCAAACATAATTTAATCCACAGTTAAAAGTGTTCCTGTTATCCCTAATATTGTCATAGGAAGGGGTTGAGTTTGTTTGACAGTAATCTGCCCATCTCTATCCCATCCTAAATTTGTTACTCGTTTATCTCCTGTAAACTCTGGTATATTCTGACCCATAGGTGTTGCAGATGACCTAAATGGTAATTGATCATCATTTATTGTTGCACCTACTGTATTCAAAAATCTTACCATAACTTCATTATATCTTTTTTTTCGTCCTTGTGAAGTACCTGCTTGACCTCCAAATTCTGGTTTTAATGTTTTTAATGTACTTACATACCCTAATCCTACATTTATTGTTTTAGTAGATAATGCTGCTGGTAAACTTACTGTTATTGCACCACTTGTTACTGTTTGTGGTGGATATACTGCATCTCCTATTAATATCTGTACTTTTTGCCCTTCCAAATGATCTAAAGATGTAACACTTGTAGATGATGAATTTACTGTACCTGTTAAATAACTATCCATATTAGAAGTAGAATCAAGATACTCTACATACTGTGTTGTTGAACCATTTATAACTCGTTCTACTATTACCCATACTTGATCTTCTCCACCTTCTGGAATACTTGCTACACTTTTAGCTTTAGAATGTGATTCACTTGTTGCTGCAAGTCTTGTAGAATCTGTTGTTTCTACTGTTAAAAAACCTGTAGCTTGTGGACTTGTTTCTGTAATAGTTACTACATTTGAAGCAGGATTTGCTACTGTAAAATCTGCATGAGCATTTATAGCTGTAAATATATTATCAGCAGTTGTGTCATTATTTGTATTAGGTCTCCATCCATTTGTTTCTGATGGTGAAGAACTCCCTGCTGTTTCCGATGTAAAAGTAACTGTTGTTCCATCTGACTTTGTTAATACAATACGACTACCTACAGGTATATTATCATAATCTGTAACTGTAACTGTTGCTGTTCCTGTTTTACCACCAAACATATGTCTGTGCCATGCTACAACATTTTCTTCTCTTTGATATGTCATACCTAAAAACACACCATCTTCTCGTATTGCCCAATACACAGAATCTGGCTCTTGTGCAAAATCTACTTCAGTAATACCACTACCTGTAATATGCTCTGATAATATAGTCATATCTGGTGCAGAGTATGCATCATCTTCAAACTTATAATAAAACTCTCTAACTTTTTTTTGTTGTCTTTGTATAAATAAAACAACATTACCAATTTGTATTGGTCTTGCAGGATATACTCCATAAGTTGTTTGTTGTGCAATATTTACATTATCTGGTTTTAATGGTTCACCTGTTGGTCTACCTACCTTATATTCTGAACCTGCTGTACCTACTATTAAATCTTTAGATGGTGCTAACCATCTGATTGTATTGACTTTATTTGCTGCAATAGTATATATAAATGCATCTGCTGCATCTGCATCTCCCTCATCAAAATTATCATATAATCCAGATTGTGATCCCCATATAGTTTGAGGATAACTTGTACTACCACCATATATTAATCGTTGTTCAAAAAAACTAACTGCTCTTGGAAATCCTGTTGTATTAGAATATGCACCTAATGACCACTCTTTTGTAGCACTACCTGTACCTACTGCTGTAAATATTTCATAAGTTACAACTGTAGCACTTGTAAAAGCTGTAATTTTTCCATGACCATCTTTTACTTTTACTAATCTTCCTACATCTGTACTTGCAAATAAACTTGCACTTGCAGTTAATGTTCTTCCTGTACCAACTGTTGTTGCACTAGATGTTAATGTTGTATCAGTTGTATTCTGATCTAAGTATGGACCTTTTTCAAAATCTACATCAGTTATACTCCAAGATGTATGACCTGTTCTTGTTAATTTTGTTGGTTCATGTGCTGGATGCACTATGTACATAACATCTGCTGATTGTGCAAATTGTAATTCAGCTAACTGTGAAGATGTATATTCTGTTGTTATTTCATATACTTTAGCTGCTGTACCACCAGAAGTATAAGTTGTGTAACTACTTGAATTTACTCCAGATAATTCAAAAGTATTTGTAGTTTTATTTGCAACAGTATATCTTCTTGCATTTACTTCTGTCATACCTACAACATCATTAATCCATACATGATCTCCATCTGAATATCCATGTGATGTTGCTGTAACAACTGCTGGATTTGCTTTTGTTATTGCTGATATACTTTTTGTAGCTTCTGTTATTTGTCCATTATCTTTATAAAATCTTATATATAAATTACCAAACTCCAATATATAAGATTGTTCTATATTAAATTCAAAAGGCACAAGTCTTGTTACATTTGCTGAATTTTTTACCTCACATACAAATCGTGAACCATATCGTCTTTCTGATCCACCTTGTGGGAATACTGTCATATTCTCCATAGTTTCTACAGCATTATTATATTTTTTAAAATCTACTTGACCAAATAATTTAGGTGATATTTCTCCAGATGTAAAGTTTGTTTGAAATGGATGTACTCTTGCCATTAGGGTGCTCTAAAGTCAGTAAATACAGTTGATATAAGGCTATCTGTTGATCCTTCTGTACTATCAAGACTTCGTGCTTCGGATAATTTTCTTTCAAATAATTTTTGCATCTGTGCTTGTAGTGTTGTGCTATTTGTTACAGGATATGCTAAGTCTACTGCAAGTTTGGCAGTTAATACATCAACAAACATAGAATCAAATAAACTAGGATCAGTAACCCTAGCAATATAAATTATTTTAGCTTCTCCTTCATCTGTAAGTAATACTCTGCCTTGTTCTGCTAAATTTTCTATTTTAAATTCATAATCTTCAAACTCCATTTTTAACACTCGTAAACAAAATGGATCAGTTGGTAATGCAAATTGATTAGCATATTCAAATGCTGGGGATGTAGATAGTTTTGCTAGATTTGCTCTGTTAATAGCAAAATTCCAAGTATGTGATCTTAATATTGCATCTCTTGACGGTTCGTAAAATGCATTGCACAATCTTCCTCTTTCACTATCTTCCGTTAATGAAGTAATAGGACTATCGCCCAATCTCCTTAGAGCATTTGAACATATTGATACTTCTGTTGCCATAATACTCCTAATTTAACAAAAAGGGGGTCTTTTGCAACCCCCAAATTGTTTAGTCTATTATCCTAATCAGTAATATAAGTAACTACCATAGTAATATCACCTGCTGCTGCTGTTGCTGCAACATTAGACATTGTTAAGGCAATTCTTAATGGAACTTTAGGGTCTGATGCTAGACCACCATCTTCCCATGCATGATTAGCTATTGCATTGACATTTCTTGCTTCGTATGCAACTTCAACACCAGCAGTATTAGCTGCTTGTAAAGTTGTTATAGCTGATGCATAACAATCTTCATCAATAACTGCACTTGCTGCTGTTTCAGTACCAGCAATAGTATACTTTGTAGTTCCATTATATAGACCTACATTAGCTGCTAATGTTGGTGAACCATTTGAATCAAGGTCATCATTATAAAGTTTTATTGACATAACTTTAGCATTAGATGGAATTTCTGCCATCATAATTACATCATCATTGTCAATATCACCTGTACCTGCTGCAATAGTATCAGCAAATACTCTCATCTTGCCATGAACACTTCCGACTTCGGAAATGACTCTAGGAGATGCATCTAAGTTTGTAATCTCTACAGATTTAGCTGTTGCCATGATTTACCTCCCTATGACTCTGTACAAGCAACTTCTACAACTTTTTCGTCTTCTACTCTCGTAGCTCCGATTGTCATTGATAGAAATACTTGTGTTGCATAGTTCTTATCAGCTCTTTCAGAGATTCTTGTTTCAATATCTCTGCCAAGTGCAAGACCTATTGCAGATTGACAAAAACCAAGTACAGATCGATTACCATCACTATCTGTGCTTAGTCGTTCACTTCTAATAAAGTTAAATCCCAAAAAGGTATCTAACTCACCTTGTACTAATGCTTTAACAGAATTAAAATCTGCTGAAGTTACATTTGTTACTGCTAGTAAATCACTAAGTTGCTTAGCAGACACAACCATATATCTTGGCTCGTCTGGGTCAGTATCAGCAGCATCTAAAACTTCTTTAGCACTAATTAATTTTGCTAGTGTTAATCCAGCAGAGCCATGTACAACTTTTTGCCCTGATGGTAATGCTACAGTTGATCCTCCAGCTACACCACCAAATGCATTTCCACTTGCAGCAGAAATAATTGCATCATCCATTGCTCTACCCATAGCCCAAGCACCACTCATTGCATACTCAGATTGTGGGGAGATTAACATTCTAACTTTGTCCTCTTGGTCAATCAGATCAGCCCAATCATAATCATCCATAGTAACTTTCCTTCTTGAGTGAGGGGTATCAACTCTAGGGGTATCACTATGTCTTGATGTTCTCTTAAGAGCAGCAGTATCACCAATTCTTTCAAAAAAGTGAGATTTACCTGTTACAGTTTCTGTTCTTACTGCATCTCTTAATCTTGAACCTTTCTGTTGTGCCAAATGGAACACATTGCTTTTATATTGTTCTACAAAAGCTGTAGTAATTTGAACACTCATTTAAGTTCTCCTTAAAAAATTAATATTATTATTTAATGCAGTTTTTGTCCTAAAAAAAGGGAAACCTCGTTTATAGTCGTTAGACTTTATGTACTGTTATCCATCAGGGCAATACACATATAATTATAATATCATACTTTTTTAAGAATTACCATACACTTTTTCATGTAACTGTCGCATTTTTTCTACAGCAGGTTGATGATCCTTATGTCTAGCGTTGTGATAAGGATGTTCTGGGTTGTTAAAAGTGTCCTGTATCTCTTGTTTTGCATCTAATGGTGATGATGCTAAAGTGTTATTTTGTGTATTTTGTGCCATATCTTCAGTAATATCTTTACCTAATCTAGCAAATAAACGAATAACAGCAGGATGATTACCTGCTTCTGTATTCATTAATTCTTTTATTTCATTATCACCATACACATCAATAGCTCTTTTTGCATTACGAATTTGACTATCATAATCATAACCCCATTCTTTTTTAAGAGATGCTTCCGATTCTTGTCTTTGTACATCTACTTGAGATGAATACATATCTCCTTGATTTTTTATAGATTCCATTTGATAATTAACAAGACCTTCTACTTGTTGTTGGTTTAAACCCATTTGATGAGCTACATTTTTAAACTGACTTATCTGATCTTGAGTAAAAAATGCAGAATAATCTTCTGGTACATTTACTTCATATTTATCAGCAGCTTCTGGTCTGCCTAATTTATTATAGACTTCCATTTTTTCTTCATCAGTTTTAGGTATAGGAATACGATTTCCTAATACTTTTTGTTGATGTACTACTGTTTTAGCTAATGATTCTACATCTTTAAAATTAGATAATGTAGGATCGTTTTTTAAATCTTCTGGTAATGTTGATTTCCAATCTTGATTATCACTTACAGTAGACCCTAATACAGAACTTTCTGTTTGTTCAGCAGGTTGTTCTACAGGGTTACCTTCTGTTGTGGTCGTTTCTTCAATCATTTTTTTGCTCCTTTAATAGATTGATTATTCGTATTATAACAGCTCGTTGCCCTTCCTTATATGCTGTTTCATAAGGACAGGTATCAAACGAACTCCTATGGTAATAAGCAGACTTTAAATCTGCTAATACTTCTTTCCCTTCTCCAGAGTCAAAAGTAATTCTGTACATTTTTTGTAATTCTTTTAATTCCATTATTTTACTGTATAATATCTATTACCTTTTTTTATTAATTTATATCCTAAATCTACATCTGCTTGAATACCTTTTTCAAAAGTAGGATGTTTTCTACCTTTTAAAATCATCCCTGTTTCATAATCTCTTGTTGGTAAATGTCCTACTTGATCTCTTGTGTACCCAAGTTTAAATGCAGTTTCATAATCATATCCTTCTCCTTCTGGATCAAACATAGGAAACTTTAATTTTTTTTGTTTTTGGATATTACCCATTATTCAACTAGACCAAGTGCTCTTGCCGATTCTTCTACTTGTTCTGCACCTTGTTGTGCTTCTGGTGAACCTAATTCTTTAACAGCTTGGTTTTGTGTTAATGCAGTTTGTGCCTGTTGTTGTTGCATAGCCATTTCTTGTGCCTGTTGTTGTTGTTGTGCTCTCATCTCTCTCATTTCTGCAACTTCTTCTGTACCTCGTAATACAGTTTTAGGAACACCTAATAAATTTGCCCTAGACCTTATTGCAACATCATGGTTTATATTATCCATAATACTTGGATCAATCTGTCCTACTTGCATAGCTAATGCATATAATCTATCAATAGCAATAGATTCTTCCATTCTTTGTGATCGTGCTAATGGTCCTACATATTCTACATCTACTGTTTGTCCTTGTATTATTTCTGGTGCAGGTATCAATGCTTCTGCTCTTAACATAATACCAAATACTCTTTCAATTAATGGATTTAAAAACTCACTTTGAAATCTACCTAATGTTGGTCCTAATAATCTTTGCATTAATTCATATCTAACCTGTACCTCTGTAGCTGTCATTTGAGGTCCTTGTTGTAATTGTAGTTGGTCAGAATAAAATGCTTGTCGTATTGCTGTTCGTAATTGGTTTTCTTTCATATCTGTTATCTGCCAATTACTACCAATAGGTAATGGTCTTACACTACCTTCATTTCTTACAACAGTTATACCAGCAGGTGTCATTCTTACTCTACCAATAACACCATCATCCGTTACAAGTAATGGTGGATCAATAGCTTTTGCCCATGCTTTTAATCCTATTTCTACTGCTTTGTTTAATGTTTTAATATCTGGTAATGCATTATAACTTGGTGATCTACCATATATCTCGCCTGTTGCTTTTGCCCATCTTGGCACAAGGTATGGAAACTCATTATAACCACCCTGTCTTACTGTCATCTTATCTTCTATACATACATGACAAGAATAAAAAGGTAGTTTAGTTTTAACTTTACCCATTGCTCTTTCATAATCTTCAGTTGGTTCTACTGCATGAATAAATGTAAATTCTTTATCTGGTTTTTCTTTAGCTGCTTCTACAAGTTTTTCTCCAACATTCTTTTCACCAAACTCTTGCATTGCTTGTCGTGCTGTCAAATTATATTTACGATAAACTGTATCTATTCTTCCATCATTATTTTCTTTAATATAAAACTCTTTAATGTGTAATGTATTAAAATGAACACCACCCTCAGTAAAACCTTTTTTACTTTCTTCTACAAATAATGCACCTGTACCTATAGAACATAGATCAAGATATAACTCATGTACTTCTGTATTAAAATTAGATTCATTAAATAGGTCATACATTCTTTTTGCAGAATTTTCTAACCATAATTGTACATCTCTGTTCTGATTTAGTTCAGCACTTCTTAATTTTAAATGAAACCATTGTAATGATGGTGATGTTAATGTGCCATGTAAACTTGCAGCTAATAAATTGTTTGCAGTTATAGCAGTAGAATCAAATAATACTTCTGTTCTTTTTTCACCTTTTTCTCTTTTAGATACAACTTCTGCTTTTCGTGGCATTACATAATCAAGAATGTCTTGCCAATGTTCTTCCCATGTTCCTCTATGACTTTCTAATTGTGCAAGTCTTTTTTTTATGTATTCAAAATTTGCCATTAGGTTATTCTAGTTGGTTTTTTTACACCACCTAATAATGTTTGTGCTGTTTGTGCTGGTTCTTTTACACCTTCACCAGATGTTAATAATGTACCATAAGAACCTTGCTTACCTAATGATATCATTCTTTGTCTTTCAGCTTCTAACTTTGCTTCTGATTCTGCAACCTTGTCATCAATTTCTGGCATTGGTTGTGGTTGTGGCATACTTGGTGTTTTCATTCCTCCACCCATTATAACCTCCTATAAATATTTACATTCATTTCTTAATAATCCATATAACACAGCATTGTGAAATTTCATACCTTCTCTAATAACTTTTCTAACAACACCTTCTTGTTTAAATCCTGCCGATTCAATTAATTTTCTACATCTGGTATTGTTTGGTTTAGTCATTGCAGTTACTCTAACACACTTACAGGTATAAAAGCAATACTCAAATACTTGTTTAGCATAACTCCTTCTCATTGCTCTAGGATTGTCAAGTGCTAAATGCATCCAAATATTAAAACCATCATAATGAGAAAATATAGTTCCACCTACTATTTTATCACCATCATAGTAACCTATATGAGTGTAATCAGAATCTACTCCTTGAATATTTGCTCGTGGTGCTACAAACTTTAAAACTTCTTTTGCTAATAATTTATCAGTTTTAGCAAGAATCATTGCCCAAGAATAGTTCTTGCAGTTGTAGCTTCTTCACCACCACCAAGAGTGCTTCCTGAACCATAACCCATACCTCTTACCTTACCTCTTAATTTTCTTTCTCTAGCATCCTTTGCCTTCTGTGATTCTTGTGGCTCTGGAGCTGGAGCAGGTGGTGGTGGTGGGGGAGGTGCTGGAGGCTTTGGTCTTGAAAAAAATCCACCCATAACTTACCCTTTCTTTTTTTTCGGAAAACCTTTTTTCATATTTGCATATGCTTTAGAACTAATAGTTGACTTTTTTTTAGTTCTAGAAGTTCCAGCTTTCTTTCTTTTGTTAATATTATAGTAAAGACCTTTTTTAGCCATTTTACCAGATTTAGTTTTATGTTTACCTTTCATGATCTTCTTAATAATCCTTTTTTTGTTCTTTTAATTTTTTTAAAATCTGCACCTGTAATTTTACCTTTTGGTGATGCTTTCCTTGCTATTTTTTTTTGTTTAGGGGATAATTTTTTTACCATTATTTTTTTCTTTTCAACATTTTTTCTAATGTAGCAGCTTGTGCTGCATGAGATTTAGATGCTTTTTTTAACCCAGAAATTACTTTTCGTACTGTCGCTTTGTTCATTTCTTTTTCTTTTTTTTCATCATTTTATTTTTTTTAGATGGTCTACCGACTTTTGATCCGTAAGTTCCTTTTCCCATTGGCATTACATACTCCTTGTAAATAAGTTAAAACTAGAATCAGATTGTATCTGCATAGGTTCGGTATTCCTTGTTCTTGCCTTTCGCAATGACATTACTGCATATCGTAATGCAGATATTATATCATCATTCATAGGAATTATCTTACCATTCTTCCTGTGATACAACCTAATTTCTTCTAGTATTTTACTTTGATTAGAAAATATTTTCAACCTCTTTGTTTGAAATCTTGTTAACATCTCCATTACTCCTGCTTCTACACTTATACCACCACTACCTTCTTTCATTCCATTTTGTGGTGGATTCGTAAAATGCTCTCTTAATAAATTAACACCCTCATCTCTATACTGCATAGCTAAACTTTTACCACTACCTTTGTCTGCTTGTCTGCCATCCATAGGATATATAACAGGAATCCACTTACCTCTTGCTTTTATTGCTGATGCATGAACAGGTACAGTTTCTTGTCGCATACTATATCCATCATACATATACACAATATCACTATCTCTATCCCATGCTACCCAAGAACAAGCTGTTGGGTGATCCCAACCAAAATCTATACCACACAGTTTAGGATAATAATCTGGTATATCAAATGGCTCACATAATATATCTTCTTCGTTTATTGGGAATACCAATCCAGAACCTAATTGTGGTATTCCTTTTTCTCTCATTTTTCGTTCATGAGGTGGTAATGCTGCTAGAATTTGTTCTCTAACTTCTTTAGTCATGTGAGGTGCATCATCCCAAGTCGCTTGTATAAGGTCTTGACCTTTTTTTAAATTGTTTACAAACTGTGCAACTGTTTCGGTCATACCTTGCTCTGGTGTAAATGTCATATAAACAATACCCCCTTTATCAGCAGTACGAGTTAATGCTTGTGAATATATACCTTGAGGTGGTTCTTCATCTAACCAAATAACATCTAACGACTCACCCATCCATTTTTCTTTACCCATCTCATATGCCTTAAAACCTATACGAGAATATCCTCCACTTTTATGTCGTATAACAACACTATTAACTGCATTAGGAACTCCTGGTTTTCTTACTGTTTCTCCAATTAGTTTAAGAGGAATACTACCTGTACCTTTTGCACTAGGGTCATCTGGTTGCCCTACTAATTCTTTTTGACATACATCTCTGGTTGTTTCATTAGATACACCACCTACCCAACATCTTACAGGTCTATCAAACTTTCTACCCTCCCACCACTCTGGGTATAACCCTGTACAATGATAAGACATTTCCATAGCACCACAAAATGATTTACCTACCCTGTTACCTGCCATTAATAATCGTTGAGTAGCTTTACTATTATGAAATTTCTTTTGATACTCATATGGCTTATACTGTGCCATCTGATTAGTTTTTTTACGAAATTCCAACTCTTTGGCTATTTCTAATGCTCTGGCTAAATCATTCATTTCATTTTAATAATATTTCTTATATGGGTCGCTGTCATAAATAAACACAATACATGCATAGATGTTAAATCATATATAAATGAAAACCACCACCAAAAAAATTGACTAACCAATCCAAAGTATCCTGCATACCTCCAACCATTACCATATAACCATACACATAGTATAGCTGTTATACTTGCTATCCATTCTATCATAGCTTATCAAGATCATCACTATGAACCATTATCCAAAACCCTGCCCTACCCTTTTCACACAAAGCTACAACAGGGGTCTTACCCTCTTTCTTTGCCATAACATTTGTGTCATCCCATAATGTTATTACAGTATGCTTCTTTCTGAGCTTACATTCAATAAATAATTTATCGTGAATTACATCTGCCCTTGTAATCTTGCCATTGCTACCACTTAATGGAGTCCTCTGACCACCAAAAAATGCAGCTACTTGTCGTTCTCTTTGCTTCCAAGCTTTATCACTCATATACTATATTCCCATCTTATTCTTTTTTGTAATTGTATATCCTGCCATAAACGACCTTGCCTTGTTGTCCATCCTGTATCTTTTTTAAAAGGTTGGGTTTCTCCTGTTACAAAAAAACCACTAGCTTTTAAACTTGCTGCATTTTCTGATTCTAATGTATAAGTTAATACTCTTTTACCTCCCATATGTTTCCATATTTTCCAAGCTCTTGAATATAATAAACTACATAAATTTTTAATACCATTTTGCCTAGTACACATTCTTAATATTTCTAAAGTAAATCCATCATCTAATCTTCTAGCTACAGGTCTACCTCCAATACAAACAGCTTCTAAAACATCCTGTACAAGAACACCTATACAAAACTTACATCCTGTTACCTTTTTATTATGCTGATGGTATCTTGTTACAAATTCATTTGCTGTTTTAAGATTTAATGGTACAACTTGCATACCCTTATGTACCACAAAGTTAACCTATGTACAAGTAGTTAACAAAAGTTAATATCAAAATATCCCCTTCGCTGTGTGGAATAATCCATACATATAGCAACACTTCGGCATTTTGGGGGTATGGGGTGCTAAATTATTGATTTTGTTGGGTTTTTTGCCACATTATAATTATATATCCGAAATTTGCCCATAGGTGAAAGAGTGTGTGAGGTGAGCCATTAATCTTATTCTAACAAGATGATTAAAAGATAATATGAAGTGTTATTGTACTCTTATATATCTAATGTGTTATAGAGTCTTTGTTAATACCTATTTGATTAAGTATTATATTAAGCTCTTGTTGTAATTGTTCTTCGCTTAAGTTTTCTATCTTGTTTATTACTTCTGATTTACTTGTGCCACTATAATTGTTTCTATCTAGTAATTGACAACTTGCAGATAGTTGGACACTCTTGGGTGCTTTCTTATCGTTTACTAATTCTATCAGCTTATTTATTGCGATACTAACTCCAGATTCTAGTTGCTGGAAGTTTCGTTGCTGTATCTGATCCTTAATATAATTCTTTCTTAATAACTGATATCCGTATTGTGAAGGATACTTACACTCTGGATATGCTTTTCTTACTGCGTCAGGTGTTTTTAACCCTTGTAAGATATAGTTTATAAAATTTTCTTCTTTCTCAGATAGCTTAGATTTCTGCATAGTTTTACCAATTTATTAATAAATTATATCATATAGTTTAAATTAATTGTTGACATTAACTAAAGTTATTATAATATTAACTTATGTTAATAATATTAATCTTAATATAAAGGGGTAAAAATGTTTAAATTATTTAATATATTTGCATTGTTTATGATATTAAGTTGTTCTTTCTGCTTATATCTATTTTATACAATGGTTGCTGAAGTAGAAGGGGGTTTTATGGTTTTACATTTAACTCAACAG
>CENP01078861.1_pt1 | contig 21993 bp, 18 predicted proteins | sample 361281 | NCBI WGS metagenome assembly CENP01 (sample SAMEA2591122, study PRJEB7988) | marine metagenome | biome: marine biome (ENVO:00000447); feature: deep chlorophyll maximum layer (ENVO:xxxxxxxx); material: saline water (ENVO:00002010), including plankton (ENVO:xxxxxxxx) | depth 70 m | reverse complement strand
TTCAGTTGATTTGGGAGTTGATCTGTAGAGTTCATCTTTGTAAGATCTTCCTTCCAGGGTTTTAATTCTGTATAGACAGGTGTAACAAGATCGTCGTTCAAACTAAAAGGAATGTGCTTAATAGTTTCTCCACCATATTCGTACTCTGTGCAAACTTTTAATTCGTTGAGTCCTGATAAAACATCGGCTTTCATCATCATCAATTGAGTTACACCATTAATTTCTACAGCATATTTTAGTGCAGGAAGGTCAAGCCAACCAGTCCTTCTCGGCCTACCCGTTGTGCTCCCGTATTCATTTCCTTGATCTCTGAGATATTTACCATGATCGTTATTCAACTCTGTAGGAAAGGGTCCCGAGCCCACTCTGGTAACGTATGCTTTAAAAATTCCGATTACCTCATTAATTCGATTTGGTGCTAAACCTAGCCCTGTACAAGCTCCTGCAGCTGTAGTTGTTGAAGATGTAACGAAGGGATAAGTTCCGAAATCAACATCCAATAGTGTTCCCTGAGCTCCTTCGGCAAGAATTTTTTTATTTGAATGGAAAGAATTTTGAATAAAAAGATCCGTATCGGTTAATTTCATTTTTCTTATTCGATCTATGGCACTCATCCACTGGGCCTCAGCTTGTTCAAGGTCAAAAGGAAAATCATAATCTTTTAGAATAGACAAGTGTTTCTTTTTTAACGACTCATAGCGAGAAATAAAATCAGATAATTCAATATCTCCTATTCTAAGCCCGTTTCTACCCGTTTTATCCATGTAAGTTGGACCTATGCCTTTAAGTGTAGACCCTATTTTATTTTTTCCTTTTGATGCCTCCGAGGCGGCATCAAGTAACTTGTGAGTGGGTAAAATCAGATGTGCTTTCCTTGAAATTCTTAGCCTGCTAAGGCAATGGGGTTCAAGCTTTTGAAGCTTATCTATTTCGCTACAAAATATAATTGGATCAATTACAACTCCATTTCCTACGATATTATCTGCATTCGGATGGAATATTCCTGAGGGTATGGTATGAAGAACATGTTTAATGTTGTTAAACTCAAGTGTATGCCCAGCATTAGGTCCTCCTTGGAAGCGGGCAACAACATCATACTTTTTTGTTAGTACGTCTACAATTTTCCCTTTTCCTTCATCGCCCCACTGAAGACCAAGTAGGATATCTGCTCCTTGACTCATTTATGATTTAGATTTTGCGTATATATAAAGTTGATGACCAGTTACTTCAACACCGAATACTTCCTCAACACTATCTTTTATATTTTGAATTCGAGGATCGCAAAACTCATGAACCTCATCAGAGTCCAGAACGATTACATGATCATGCTGTTTATTGAAATATGACTTCTCGTAATGGGCTTGACTCTGTCCAAATTGATGTTTTCGGACTAATCCGCATGTTAATAGAAGTTCTATGGTGTTGTAGAGAGTTGCTCGACTTACCCGATATTTTTTTTCTTTCATTGAAAGATAAAGGGACTCAATATCAAAATGCTCTTGGCTATTGTAGATCTCGAAAAGAATTGCAAACCTTTCAGGTGTCTTACGATGGCCATTTTTATTCAAGTAATCAGTGAATACTAGTTTTACCTGCTCAAAAGATGAATTTTTCATTTCAATTTTTTGGATTCCCAGATGCTAAGTTACAGATTTGAGAGCGTAACTTCGTTAATAGAGTATGCGTTTCAACTGGTTTTTTATCATCATTATTTTAACAACTCCATTTGAGGGTTTTAGTCAAAACCGAAAAGCTCAAAGAGCTTATGTCCAAGGCATAAAAGAATTGACTAAATCTAATGCAGATTATATAAAGGCGGAAAGGTTTTTTCAAAAGGCTGTTCGCGTGTATCCTGAATTTTCACAGGCGCTAATTTCACTAGGAGATTTAAGTCTTAAAAAGTCAGAAATATCAAAAGCCATCTCATACTATGAAAGAAGTGCTTTGGGTGGAAACCCAAGAGAAGGGTATTTTAAGATGGGAATGGTAGCGCTTAATCATGGGTTTTACCAGAAGGCGATAAATGCCTTCTCTAACTACCTTGATCTTCAAAATATACCCAGTTTGAAACGAATTGCAGCAAAAAGATACCTGAGAAATTCAGAATTTGGAATTCACGCTATGGAAAAACCACTAGATATTTCTCCGAAAAATATTAATTGGAATCAGAATCCTGAAAATTATCCAGATTCGTATTTTTTTCCAAGCATATCTGGAGATAATTCTAGTCTCTATTTTACAGGTAGAAATGTCAGCGGTGGTCCGATTGATGAGAATATATATAAAATCGAAAGATTGACAGAAGATTCATGGACGCTCCCTGAGATGGTTCCAGGTGAAATCAATACTTATCAAAACGAAGGCGCGGTAAGTGTTCAGGGGGATGAAAAAAGGATGGTCTTTGCAGCTTGTAACCGCGATAGTGGCTTCGGGTCTTGTGATATTTTCATGTCGGAATATTCTAATGGTTCTTGGTCTAATGCCAAAAACATGGGACCTAAAATTAATACTCCTCAATGGGAGACACAACCTTGTTTATCATCCGATGGTCAGTATTTATTTTTCATTAGGGATTCTCGAAAACCTGGAAGTAACTCAAATATTTGGATGTCGAGATGGAATGGATCCAGCTGGTCAATAGCAAAGCAACTTCCAGTTCCAATAAATGGCTCCGGCGATGAATTCTCACCTTTTTTCCATGCAGATGGAAAAACACTCTATTTCTCATCGAATAGTCACGTTGGATTAGGGGGTTTAGATCTTTTTAAATCGACATTAACAAGCAGTGATGTATGGAGTGAACCTAAGAACCTTGGTTACCCTATTAACGACTACAGAGACAATTTTGGCTTAGTAATTTCTACGAATGGAAATTGTGGCTTTTTAGCTGGTGGTACACTAAGTAAAGGTTCATATCAGTTCAATAATCAAAAACCACAGATTTATCAGTTTAGAGTGCCTGATTCATTAAGGCCAGAGCAAACAGATTGGATGAAAATATGGGCTATTGATAAAGATGATAAAACTATTATTCAAAATGCAACCTGGTCGCTTAGTGCAAATGGTCTAGGAAAGGAATCTATTGGGGTTGGAGGAGTTTTCGAATCATCTATACCTATCGGTACTAAAATGGCTTTAGATGTCGTTGCAAAAGGCTACAATCTGTTTAGTCGTAATATTTTCTTTGATACCTCAAGAGGAGGGGCTTTTCAAGATACTATTTTACTAACTCCAATTAAGGAAGGAAATTCTTTTGTCTTAAATAATATTATGTTTGAATTTGATAAAGATGTTTTAGTCGAAAAATCTATTCTCGAGATATCTAGACTCGTAGATTGGCTCAATAATAATCCAGGTATTAAAATTGAGTTTAGAGGGCATACAGATAACAAGGGTTTGCCTTCGTATAATTTAGAGCTAAGTAAAAAGAGGGCAAAATCAGTTTATGACGAGGTTTTAAGTCGAGGAATTTCTGATCACAGATTATCTTTTAAAGGGTTTGGTGATACCTCGCCAATCTCCACAAACGAATCCGAAGCTGGAAGATCTATTAACCGTCGAACTGAAATTGTTATAAAGAAATTCTCAAAATAGTGCTGATAATTACTTTAAAAGCCCAGACTCTCCAATCCCAAATAATGCAAAATCATATCTCACGGGGTCTTTTTTATCAAATTTTCTTAGGTTTTTATCAAGTTCTTTTAAAGCCTGAAAATCATTTTGACTCCTTTTAAGAATTCCAATGGACCGTGCCACATTCCCGCTGTGAATATCAAGTGGACATGATAAAAATCTTGGATCTAGAGTTCTCCAAATTCCAAAATCTACACCTTTAACATCAGATCTGACCATCCATCTCAAGTATAAATGGATTCTCTTTGCAGCGGAACCGGCAACTGGGGAAGCCAAATGTTTTAATGATCTCTGATGGTTCCATCCCTCTGAAAAAACTAGTCTGAAACGGTCTATTGATTGGTTATAATCTGTCTCATTTAATCTTTTCGAAAATAACTTTTCTAAAGAATTATTTTTCCGGTAATAATTTCTGAAGGACTGGAGAAAGCGCCAACCATCTTCATTCAAGAATGTTCGGTGTGACCAGTATATATCATAAATGTCTTCATCTTTTAAGTCTACAAGTTCATCTACAGGTTGGTCACCAAAGTAGGAGAACATTTTACTTGCACTATTTAGTATACTTTTCCTTCTTCCCCATGAAATTATGGCTGTCATGAAACCGACGAACTCCTTATCCACAGCTCGTGGGTATTTATGAGGAATAGAGATGGGGTCTTTCTCTATGAATTTTGGAGATTCATATTTCAGCACCCAAGTTTCTAACCAATCTTTGAGGTCTTTTTTGGGAATCAAACTTCCCATTTACCATCTTTAAGATTCAAAGTTCTATCTGCTCGTGATGCCCAATTTTCATCATGTGTAACTACCACAATTCCAATACTTTTAGAGGATCTAACTTGATCTAATAAATTAAACAAATCAATTGATCTTTTGCTATCTAAATTTCCAGATGGCTCATCAGCCAATAAGAGTTTTGGTCTTTGGATTAATGCACGAGCCATAGCAACTCTTTGCTGTTCACCACCGCTAAGCTTATTAGGCAGATGATTTAACCGATTATAAATACCAAATTCATTAGCCAATTCCCTAGCATACTCTTCAACATTATCGGATTTTCCGATCCATCCTGGCATACAGATATTTTCAAGTGCTGAAAATTCAGGAAGTAGGTGATGAAATTGAAAAACAAAACCCAAATGTTTATTACGAAACTCTTCTATCTTCTTTGAAGATTTTGGGTAATCGACATTGTTGAATTTTAGAGAGCCCTTATCAGGGTGTTCTAGACCCCCTAGGATATGTAATAAAGTGGACTTTCCTGAGCCTGAAGCTCCAGTGATAGAGACGAATTCACCTTGAAATAATTCGAAATTTAAATCCTTTAGAACAGATACTTTACCGAAGGATTTAGATATCTGCGATGCTTTTAATAAACTTGACATATTAACATCAAAAATAGACATGATTTAGATCAGATCATAAGTACATTTGCTTGATTAATTCAATTCTTAATAAAAAAATGAATCTTCACGAGTATCAAGGAAAGGAAATTTTAGCTTCATATGGGGTTCGTATTCAGCGAGGAATTGTTGCTTCTTCCCCAAAAGATGCCGTTTCTGCAGCAGAAAAGCTCAATTCAGACACAGGAACAGAGTGGTATGTTGTAAAGGCTCAAGTTCATGCCGGTGGTAGAGGAAAAGGTGGAGGTGTAAAGCTCGCAAAATCTCTAGATGATGTATCAAAATTATCATCAGAGATTATAGGAATGCAACTAATTACGCCGCAAACCAATGCCAATGGAAAGAAGGTAAATCAGGTTTTAATTGCTGAAGATGTCTATTATCCAGGTGAGTTTGATACGGAGGAATATTACATGAGTATTTTATTGGACAGAAAGCTTGGTATCAATATGTTGATGTATAGCCCTGAAGGCGGAATGGATATTGAATATGTCGCTGAAAATAACCCCGAGAAAATATTTACTGAAAAAATTGATCCCTCTGTCGGATTGCAGGATTATCAGGCGCGACGAGTTGCTTTTAATTTAAACTTAACTGGAATTGCTATTAAAGAAATGGTCTCATTTGTGAAAAACCTTGTTAAGGCATACGAAGGTATAGACGCCTCGCTCTTTGAAATTAACCCAGTTTTAAAAACAAGCGATAATAAAATAATGGCTGTCGATGCTAAAGTATCGCTAGATGACAATGCCCTCTTTCGCCATAAAGACTTGGCAGACTTAAGAGACTTAAGAGAGGAAGACGCTACAGAAGTTAAGGCAGATCAGGCAGGACTTAACTTTGTTAAACTCGATGGAAATGTAGGATGTATGGTCAATGGAGCCGGATTAGCTATGGCTACAATGGATATTATAAAAATGGCAGGAGGGAACCCAGCTAATTTCCTGGATGTCGGAGGCACTGCAGATGCCGAAAGAGTTGAAAAAGCGTTTAGGATTATTCTCGAGGATTCAAATGTCAAAGCAATTTTAGTAAATATTTTTGGCGGAATAGTAAGGTGTGATAGAGTTGCTCAAGGGATTGTGGATGCATATCGCTCAATAGGGGAGATACCTGTACCAATTATCATTAGACTTCAAGGAACGAATGCTAAAGAGGCAAAAGATTTAATTGATAATAGTGATCTAAAAGTATATTCTGCTATTGGCCTAGAAGATGCTTCTAATTTAGTAAGCGAGCTTATTGATTAAATATTCAAAATAATCAATGGCAATTAATTATAGCCTTACAGGATTGGAATTTCTGTCCGTCCTTTTCAATACAATATTTGTTATTGGAATAGCCAATCAAAAGATTTGGGCATGGTTATCTGGGTTCTTTGGTTGTTTTCTAGCTGTTTTTTTGTTTTTTTTTGATGCATTATATGCTGAAGCCGCTTTGAATATTTTTTATTCTGGATTGGCTATCTATGGCTGGTTGAGATGGAGAAACACTTCAAACGCACCCAAGCTAAGAAGGTTGAAAAAAGATTATCGAATTTCTATAGATCAAGTTTCATCAATACCCTTGATTCTCATATTTGCATTGATTTCAGGCTATATAATGGATTTATTAACAAATAACCCACTACCTTATACAGATTGCGTTATAGCTTCACTTTCTATCCTTGCCACTATTTGGCAAGCTCAAAGAATTATTGAAAATTGGTTTGTTTGGATGTGTGTCAATGGATCAACAATATTTCTTTTTTTTAACAGAGGGTTTGAGATATATGCATGCTATTCTTTTTTACTTCTAATAATGAGCTTTTGGGGTTATCAAAAGTGGAGAAAAGGAATTATCGAAATTTAGCTGATTTTATTTCTTTCAGTAATAAATCTCAGGACATCTGAAAAGCAGGCCTGACTAATTGTGTGAGGCATTGGATAAGTTTTTACTTGCAGGTCAATACCATGATTATTTTGTGCTTTTTTATATGATGGTAATGATTTCTCTGCAGGGACAACAATATCTTCTGTTCCAACAGCCGCGAAATATTTGACTTGATTACAAAGTTGTTTTAAAAAGTCCCATTCAAGGGGAAAGTAACTTGCTATTGAGACAACTGCACTTAATTCATCAGAAAGGCAATAGCCTAGTGCATTCGCCAATATACCTCCTTGCGAAAAACCCAAAAGAATGGGCCGGGGAGAGTTTGGGTGAGTTATTTTGTGCCAATTTAGAGCATCCTTGATTCTATTTATTGAATCTTGAGCCTCTTGGAGATTACTTTTCTTTAGTCCGTTAATATCGAAATCTAATCCATACCATGCAAAACCACCTGTAGGAAGGCTATGAGTGGCTCTTAGAGATCTAATCAAATATTTATCTCCAAAGTATGACTCTAAGGCGTATAAGTCGGCCTCATTGCTTGCATACCCGTGAAGAAGCCAAATCTCTTGTAGATCATTTCGGTTATCACCCTTTCCATTTAACAATGAGTGATTAAAGGCTATGGGGTCAGAAATCATTTTATTATCTGCCAAGTATGATCCCCCATTAGTTTGACTGTATTCACAAACTCTCCTAAATTCCTTTGCGAGGAATTAAATTCTTCTGGGCTAATTAATGATAAAACATGTTCGTTATCAGAGTTTAAGTATAGGTGATATATGTGATTAACCTCTGGCTTAAATCTTATTTTTGCACTATAAATCCATTGAGATATTTGCTTCCTTTTTTGAATTTCTTTTACTTGGTTCGCAAGAAGCTCAATCTGTGACTTAATCTGAATTAATTGCTGATCGGTTTGAAGGTTCATCGCGGTAATAGCTGCAGATCGCTGAGCCGTTTCATTATTCATTTTAATCGGAGCGCTACCTACGTGATGAGGGTACTCCAGGGCGCTGGGTTTTTCTGAAACTTTTTCAGCGTCAATCGGATTAACTTTAATTATTGGCTTTTTCTGGCTCATTTTAAATTCGAAGAAAATATTTTTTCCGCTACATCAAATCTATAGTTAAATATCTCATTTAGCCTTGGTTTTACAATGAGTGGGTGCACTATTCTTCCTAGAAGGCCTAATGGCATCTTATAATGAACATGGTCTTTCATAAAAACCCCGTCCTTTGTTTTTTCAAAGAAATGTTCGTGGTGCCAAATAGAGTAGGGTCCAACGCGCTGCTCATCTACAAAGTATTTACAGGGTTCTACATGGGTTATTTCAGTGGTCCACCGAAGAGGTATTCCAAATAATGGAGAGACCTTGTAGTGAATAAATAACCCAGGATACATGGATTCAGGTGTATCACCTAGAACCTGAAAGCCAAGGTTATTTGGGGTTATTCTCGAAAGGTTTGATGGGTTTGAAAAAAAATCCCATGCTTCTTCGATTGAAATCGGCAAATGCTGTTCACGATAGATTGAATACATGCACTTGTAACAATAATTACATAAAGTAGTTTAAAATAAGGCCAAAGAAACTATTTCTACTTATCAATATTCCACTTGCGACGAAATACAATATCGCCCTTAGAATTTATAAACTCAGTTAATAGGATATTTTCATTTAATGAAATTCTATTAAAATGATTCGTGCTTAATATAGACCCATCAACAAGATTCACGTTTCGTTTCAATTCTTTTTTGCTTGGTAGATGAGTTGAGGATGTTAATGGTGAGCTAGTAATTTCAATAAATTTTATGTTTTTGTAAGCCTTTTCATTGATTTCTCCATGATGGCGATCTCCTGTAAGAAATACTATTTGAGAGCGTGTTCTTGAGCAAATATCTAGAAGTTTATTTCTTTCCTCGGGGAATCTGGAATAGTTCTCATAGACACGCGCGCTATTTAGAACTTGGGACCCAATAGCAATAAAAACAACCCTCATGTCTTCATATTCTCTTAGTGTTTCTTCTAACCATTTTAGTTGATTAGCTCCTAAAACTTGTGTTCCTTTAGGTCCGCGATGTGTTCTATTGTCAAGGCAAACAAATCCTGCCTCACCCTTTCTCATTTTCCACCTTATATCTCCATATTTCTCAATATTCAGCGGGGTTGATATCCAGGTTTTTTCGAACGCCCTTCCACTAACCAGCCTTCCTTCAAATGATGAATCTGAATCATTAGGACCATAATCATGATCGTCCCAAATTGCATACTGAATTGGTATTTGATCGAAGAAATACTCCATGGCAGTGGTTGAGTGACGTGCTGAGTAAGCCATTCTCATGGATTTAAAATCACCCCATTGAGATTCATTGGAATAAATATTATCACCAAGCCATAAGAAGAAATCAGGTTCGCTATTAGGCACAATGTAAAAAATACTATCCTGAGTTTCGCCTGTAAATTCAGCGCAGCTACCAATACAGAAGTTAATGGACTGAGAAAAAGTAAGAAATGGACACAGAAGGAGCCAGGGTAAAATTAATTTCATTAAGCAAACATCGTCTAATTTGAATTTAAAAATAATAATTTACTTAATTTAATTGTAAACAGTTAAAATTAGAATAGTCGTCAAGAGTAAATTTTAGTTTGAATTGATGACTAATTTTATAGTATCGAATTATGAGATATTTACCCACGAAAGAACGTTTTAGGCTATTGCTGGATACTGCGAAAAAAAATTCTTGGTCAATTGAAACTGTGGGCCAAAGTTTTGAAGGGTCAGACATATTAGTTTTTAAAAATAAGCCTGGTTTAAACACTGATATTTGCGCATGGTCTTTAATGCACGGAAATGAACCTACGGGATTCAATGCATTGTTAGGAATTATGTCAAATAAAAATTTAAATCTATCCTGGGCCGTTTGTCCTTTGGTCAACCCGGATGGAGCGGATTTATTTCAAAGACATAATAAAGAGGGTTTGGATATTAATAGGGATGCTAGAGATCTAAAAACAGCTGAGGGCAAAGCTTTATCAATTTGGGTTAAAAGTGAAAAACCAAAATTAGCATTGAATCTTCACGACCAAAGAACATGTTTTTTTCCAGAAGGAGAAAAGGTTCCAGCTTCGTTTTCCATACTATCCCCAAAGGGAAGTTTGACAAAAGAAACGACTTCCCAATTAATTTCTAGAAAGTTTTGTTCTTGGATGTCTAACGAACTTGAGAAAATTTACCCTAAGGGTATAGCTCGTTTTGATGATAGTTTCTATCCTACTGCATTTGGTGAATATTTTCAGGGAAATAATATCCCTACAATAACAATTGAGACTGGAATATCTATAGATGACTGGAGTAGGGTTCACGTCTCAAATAGTCTTAAAAACTTACTTGAAAAGCTCGACAATTCATTTGATATAGCTTCAGCGTTTAAAACAGATTCTTATTTAAATCTAAAACAAAATTCAAACTCAGCTTTGGATTGGATATGTGAAACGTTATCTGGTAAAGTAGAAATTAAGTTTGAGGAGGGTGTTAAAAGCCAAAAATATTACTATTCCTGGGTTGTTGTTGGTCCCGCAGATACGACTCGTTTTTACTGGTTAAATAGTAAGTCTAATTCGTATTCAGGAGAATTAGTTCCTGGTCAGGTAATAGCCCCCAGTTTATATGAAAAATTGGGGGTTGGAAACTTAAAAATGATAAGCCTTGGTCAAATAATTTAGGCTATAAAGTGTCGTTTAAAAGTTCTAATTTAGAAATAATGACCAAATCAAATAGTATTGCAATAATTGGTGGGGGAGCAGCAGGGGTATTTGCGGCTATTGCAGCAGCTGAAGCATCACCATCAGCTAAAATTTATGTTTTTGAAAAGTCAAATAAGTTACTGAGTAAAGTTTTAATATCTGGTGGAGGTAGATGTAATGTTACACACGCTTGCTTTGACCCTAACGAATTAATAGATTATTATCCTCGTGGTTCCAAAGAATTGCTTGGTCCTTTTAATAGATTTGGTTGTGGGGATACCATGGAGTGGTTTGAAGATAGAGGTGTAGAATTGAAAATTGAAGACGATAATAGAGTTTTTCCGGTTTCCGACAAATCCTCAACCATAGTTGACTGCTTATTAGATTTTGCTAAAAGGTCAGGTGTTGATTTTCAATTAAGACATGGTGTTAAATCCATAAAAAAAGACCGAGGTGAATTTTTTCTTGATTTCGATTCTGGTAAATCTAAAATTGTAGATAAGGTTCTTGTTGCTTCTGGTGGTTCTAAGAAATTGTGGGATGAATTAAAATCCTTAGAGCATAAAATAATTTCTCCAGTTCCATCTTTATTCACTTTTAATATAAGGGATCTTAGGTTAAAAGATATGGCTGGAATCACTATTCCTCACGTTAGAATTACTGTTCCGATTGGTGGTTTTGAGACCGAAGGTCCTTTATTGATAACTCATTGGGGTCTGAGTGGGCCTAGTGTTCTTAAACTATCTTCCTTTGGTGCTCGATGGATGAATGAAGTTGGTCACTGTTTTTCTGTATTTATTAACTGGGCCCCCAACATGGATTATGATGATTTATTTGAATTGCTTAATGGTTTTCGAAAGGATTTTGATTTTCAACGTAAACGAATAATTTCTAACTCTATGTTTAATATTCCTTTACGAATATGGAAAGCGTTGTGTCTTTTTGCAAAAGTACCAAGTTCTGCAAATTGGTCTGATTTGAGCAAACCTTCAATTAGGCGCTTTTGTGATATATTATCAGAGTCAGAGTTTCAAGTCACGGGAAAAAGCACAAACAAAGAAGAGTTTGTCACCTCTGGTGGCGTTGCGTTGAATGAAATTGATTTTAGAACTTTCGAGAGTAAGCTAGTTCCAGGCCTTTATTTCGCTGGTGAAGTTATGGATATTGATGCACTAACCGGCGGCTTTAATTTTCAGTCTGCTTGGACCTCTGCTTGGCTTGCTGGTCATTCCATTGTTAATCATTCTTTTGGAAATCCTTAAAAAAGAATATATCTATTCGCTTTTTGTTTTGGATATTTAAAAATTACTAATTATTTTAGTAATCTAATTTAAATAGTAAATCGTATGAAATTAGATCAGACACTTAAATCTATGAGAAAGCTAAACGGCTGGACTCAGGAGCAGCTTGCAAAGCGTGTTGGGCTAAAAAGATCTTTAATTGGAGCTTATGAAGAGGGGCGTGCTGAGCCTAAAATAGAATCCTTATTAGCATTTTCTAAATTATTTAATTTAAGTATTGATGATATGATTTCTGGAAAAGTAGGGGGATCTAAATTGATTTTAAAAGACAATAATCGATTGGCTGGAAATAAGTTACGTGTCTTAGCGGTTCCTATTGATTCAGAAACAAATAAAGAAAAAGTATCTCTTGTTCCTGTAAAAGCGGCAGCAGGTTATTTGGGTGGCTATGGGGATATTGATTTTGTTGAGGCTTTACCTCAGTTTTCACTTCCAATGCCTGAAATTTCATCTGAAGAAACTAGGCGTGTATTTCAAATACAAGGAGATAGCATGTTGCCTTTTTTGCCAGGGTCATACTTGATATCTAGCTATCTTCAAGACTGGTCGAAAATTCAAACGGGAGAGTTATATATATTCTTAACTCAGGAAGATGGCATTGTCTTTAAAAGAGCAAAAAACCACATAATAGAGACTGGTGAGATCGAACTTATTTCAGATAATTCGATCTATAAACCATATAGGGTTAGTGTAGAAGATATTCTTGAAGTTTGGAAGGTAGAAGGTAATATACAATTTGATCTCTCCAAGCAGAACTCAAGCGATAATATTATAAATCAATTAGAGGTTCTTCAAAGAGAGGTTAGATCACTTCGTTCTGCGCTAGAGAAAAATGTAGCTTAATAAAGATTTTTAGGTCCAAAAATGATCAAATCTATTTTACACATGGACTTAGATAGTTTTTTTGTTTCTGTAGAGAGACTTCAAGATAGCCGACTTAATGGTATTCCTGTTATTATTGGAGGAACTTCAGAAAGGGGAGTTGTCGCAGCTTGCAGCTATGAGGCTCGATCATATGGGATAGCCTCTGCGATGTCAATGAAAACAGCAAGAAGGCTTTGTCCTGAGGCTGTCGTTATTAAAGGGAACTCTTTAGCTTATTCTAAACAATCTAAAATTGTTACAGAAATTGCCAAAGAGAATTTGCCCGTTGTAGAAAAGACATCAATAGATGAATTCTATGCTGACTTAACCGGAATGGATAAATTTTTTGGATCACTCAAGGTGGCTTCAGACTTACGACAAAAAATTATTAAAGAGTCTGGTCTCCCTATATCTTTTGGTCTATCTGTAAACAAAACAGTATCTAAAGTTGCTACAGGCGAAGCTAAGCCTAATAATGAAATTTTCGTTAAATCTGGCTTTGAGCGATATTTTTTGTCACCATTATCTGTTCGAAAAATACCTATGGTAGGTCCAAAGACATATCAAGCGCTCAGAGGGTTGGGTATTCAGACTATTGGAACACTCCAGAAAATGCCAATGAGCGCTCTTTTGACTGTTTTCGGTAAAAATGGTCAGGTAATTTGGGAAAAAGCTCGTGGCATTGATCAAACTCCTGTTTGTGAAACAACTGAACGAAAATCTATATCTACAGAAAGAACGTTTGGTCAAGACACCATGGATTTAAATAAAGTGACTGGTATTTTAATGGCTATGATTGAAAATTTAGCCTTTCAGCTTAGGAGGGGCGGTAAGCTGACTAGCTGTATTAGTGTTAAGATCCGGTATGCTGATTTTCATACTCAAAACAAACAAGCCAGTATTCACTACACTCATTCTGATTCAATCCTTATAAAGAAAGGGAAAGAGTTGCTTAATCAAATTTTGAGCAGAAGGATGAGGATTAGATTGATAGGGGTGAGTCTCAGTGGTTTAATTGAAGGAGGGAGGCAGTATTATTTATTTGATTCATGTAGTAAAGATGAAAAGCTTTGTGATGCTATGGATAAAATTAGAAACACCTATGGTGATAGGTGTGTGGTTAGGGCTAGCGGCCTCGATTCGCACACCATAGGTAGAGAAAATCCCTTTGATGGGGACTGTCCGCCATTATTAGCTAATAGAAAAAAATAAACATTCAATGGGGGCCTGGTGAAGCCAATATAGGTTTTTTCTATATTGAAACTTATTTTGCTGTAAATCAGCAATTTAAATCAATTAAATTAAATAATAGAATTAATAAAAAAGAAAGATAAAAAATAAAAATGTTCATTACGCATAGTGCGTATAGTTTCCGCTTTGGAGTACTGAGCACAGAACAAATAATAAGGCTAGCTGAAAAACATGGATGTATACCACTTATTTTAGCAGAAATCAATAGCACAGCAGGAATACTTCCAGCTTTACAAATGGCTAATATCCCAATACAGCCAGCTGTCGATTTAAGAGATGGAGCTGTACGCAAGGCTTTATTAATTCCAGAATCGCCGATAGGCTTTCAAAACCTGAATGAATGGCTAAGTAAAGACCAAAGGGATTTAACACACTTAAACCTAAAGGATATTCGAGTAGTTTACCCCCTTAAACAAGCGCCCGAAAGGAAACTTTATTCAAATGAATGGATTGGAGTTGAGGCGAGTGAACAAATAAAAGCTACTAACCATAAGCAATTCAATCGCTGTATCGCTTGGGAAACATTAGCTTTTGAGAATATGAGAGACTACAACACTCATAAATTGTTACGATCAATCGACAATAATACTGTGCTAAGCAATTTGAATAAACTTGATTGTCTGGCTCATGACCACATCTGGAAAGATAAAAGTGTAATTGAATTACAATTCTCACAAACTCTTTGGTCATACAGTCAATCTTTTATTAAATCATTGCCGCCTTGGGATCAATTCTTAAATAGAGGACCCGAAAGCAAAAATCAAAAAACATACACTGGAAAGGTGGATAAAGACAGAGCTCTACTTAAGCAACTATGTTATGACGCATTACCTAAAAGATACCAATATGTAAATCAAAATATTAAAGACCGACTAAAGAAAGAACTGGAGCTTATTACAGAGAAATCTTTTTTATCATACTTTTTAATCAATTGGGACATAACACGTTACGCTCAAAAAGAAAATTTTTTTTATGTAGGCCGTGGAAGTGGAGCAAATAGCATAGTAGCTTATTTGTTAAACATAACCAATGTAGATCCTGTTGATTTAGATCTTTATTTTGAGAGATTTATAAATCTACACAGACAATCACCCCCAGACTTTGATATAGATTTTTCCTGGAGGGATCGGCCTCGTGTTACTGAATACATCTTTAATAGATTCTCAAACACATCATTATTAGGAGCCTGCAACACCTTTCAGGACAGGTCTGCCATTCGAGAAATAGGTAAGGTATTTGGATTACCTAAGCTCGAAATCGACGATCTTATAAATAAAGAAATAGCTAACAATGAAGATAATATTGCCAAATGCGTAATTAATTACGCCAACAGGATTAAGGGACTTCCAAATCAGATGAGCATACACTCTGGGGGTATTATTATCACTAATGAACCTATTCATGCATTTTCAAGCACATTTGTACCTCCAAAAGGATTTCCTACAGCAAATTTTGATATGTATACAGCAGAAAAATTAGGTATACATAAATTTGACATACTTGGACAGCGGGGAGTGAGTAAAATATCAGAATGTATTGATATTATTAAAAAAAATCATCCTAAAAAGTCAAAGTTGATCGATATACATAATACACAAAAAATTAAATCTGACCCATCAAGCATCTCGTTATTACAGAAAGGGGAAACGTTAGGATGTTTCTATATTGAATCACCTGCGATGAGAATGTTAATGAAAAAGTTAAAAACATCGAATTACCTAGAACTGGTTGCAGCAAGTTCTATTATCAGGCCTGGAGTTGCTAAGTCTGGAATGATGCGCGAATACATAGAAAGGCATCGAATTCCTAAGTTAAGGAAAAATGCAAACCCAATATTAACTGCTATAATGCCTGAAACATATGGAATTATGGTTTACCAAGAAGATGTGATTAAAGTAGCTCATAAATATGCAGACTTGACACTTTCAGAAGCAGATATATTACGAAGAGGGATGTCTGGAAAATACAGGTCAAAGGAGGAGTTTATTACTTTAAAAAAGCAGTTTTTAATAAACTGTAAACGAAAGGGGTATTTAGCATCAGATTATAAAGAAGTATGGCGACAAATTGAGAGTTTTGCGGGGTATGCTTTTGCTAAGGGACACTCAGCATCTTACGCCTTAGAGAGCCTCCAAAGTCTATATTTAAAAGCTCATTTTCCCATTGAGTATATGGTGGCTACAATTAATAATGGTGGCGGCTTCTATAAAGCTGAATTTTATTTCCATGAAGCTAAGCAATGTGGTGCTAAAATTGAACCCCCATGTGTAAATGAGGGGGAATTGACAACCGTTATAAGATCTAAAAATAGAATCATTATAGGTACAGAGCGGATATCTGGAATTGATGTTGAGCTATGCAGAGAAATTGAAGTTGAACGTAAGAAAAATGGGGCCTACAGCTCTTTAAATAATTTTATCAATCGTTTAAAAAAGAAGACTAAAAAACTCACACTAGATTCTTTATTGCTGTTGATTAAATCTGGAGCGTTCAGATTTACAAAAAGACCAAAACGTGATATTCTATGGGATGCTTACCATCAAATAAGATATAATAAAGAAGATGAATCAACTTTACTTATTTTTAAAAACTCCCCAAAAAGTTTAATCTTACCTAAGCTAGAAAATAATGAACTAGATGATTTGTACGATCAGGAAGAGTTATTTGGGTTTAGTTTAAGTCATCCTTTTAGATTATTTACTGGCTGGCAAGGGAAAAAATCCACTCCTGTAAAGACTTGGGGTGCATATGTAGATAACACAATAAGAACCATCGGATATGTTATTACGGTAAAGCGCAATGAGACGGAAAAAGGGGAATTTATGCAATTTGGGACATTCCTAGAGATTAGTGGTGAAATTTTTAATACCGTACATTTTCCAAATTCCATGCGAAATAATATAATCCGACGAAACGGTTTGTACTTATTGCACGGGTACGTTAGAGATGATTATGGCTACTTAACCCTTGAAGTTTTTGACTGTAATTATTGCCCAAGGAGGCCGGATTCACGTTATACCGACATGAAGACCCACTTACAACCGAATTAAAATTATTGTTTTCCTATAATATATATTATGTTAACTAATTAATTTAACATAACACCTATCGTCTATAAAATTCGTCAACTTCAACAAATTAAGCACACCCCTTTGATTACCATTATAGAAATAAATAATCCTCAACCTTGAAGTGTGTTTCCGTAAAATTCCTTGGTTTCGATAGATTTCCATAACAAAAGAGATGCTATGGTTTTGAAAGGTGACCATTTGTTAATTATTTCCTCTAACTTTTCGCCGCCTAAACTATCGATTCTGTAATTTATTTTAATGCTATTTATTAGGGCTATATCCCCCTTAGAAAATATATCCATTCGAAATAATATAAATATCATGAACATTTCTACTGTCCACACACCTACTCCTTTTATATTTCTTAACTCCGTTTCAATCTCTTGGTCTGTGGCTGATTTAAAATCAAAATTGGAATGTAAGAAATAGTAAAATATATTCTTTATATATTCAACCTTTCTAAAAGAAATCCCGATTGATTGAATTACATGATTGTCAAGATTTAAAATTTCCTTATTAGAGAGATTTGAGGTTAGGTCTGAAAATCTATTTTTGATAGTAATTGCGGCTTTAAAGCTAATCTGCTGCTCAATGATTAAATCCGCAAGAGCTCTGGCTAAATTTTCGTTGTAACGATCATACAGGTCAATTTCTGAACCCATCTTCTGGATCAGGTAATTCATTACCAGATCTTTGTTCAAATGTTTAAATGCCTCGTCGTAATTCATTCTAAAAAAAACGCGAACAAGAAATTGATCGCGTCTTCTAAAGTTTTATTTGTTATTTCTCATAATTCAGAAAGTTCTGACATGATTCTTTTTGCATCATCATATTTTCCAAGCTTGTAATACACCTCTTTCAATGCTTCTAAGGTTGCCTCATCTTTTGAGTTTATACCGTATGCTTTTTCAAAAAAAGTTAATGCTTTGGCAAGTTCATCATTCTTTTCTTTCGTGTATTTATTATATTTTGTTTTTTCGCTTCTGCCGAGCTTGTTTATTTTTTCAACCACAACATTAGACTGGTCAATATGCATTAAACCTAGCATATATATAGCGTCCAAATACTTGTCATCTGCCTCCATTGCTCTCGTGTAATACTCTCTACCCTTAGAATTATCTTTCTTCTTTTGATGATAAATAAAACCCGCATTATATAGATAAAGTGCATTTGTTGGGTCTGTAGTTAGAGCCTCTTCTAAGTTTGATAAAGCGCCATCGTAATCCTCCTTGTCTAGATAAGCTTGAAGCTGCATTTTTAATAAGTCGTCATTTTTTGGGAAGGTGTTGCGCGCAACAATTAACATCCTGTCATACTCTTCTATTTCCTCTAATTCCCTTAATACCCATAACAACTGAATATAAATCTCATGCTGAGTGCTTTCTGACCTTTTGGGATCCGTAGCTCTCTCTGAAGAAACATAAGAGTCAAGCGTGTTTTTGTCAGGAAACGGATACCTTTTCCCATCCTCCACTAAAATACCGCTCCAAGTAATGTTCTTATAATCTAACTGAATCAATTTTTCATATATCTCTCTAGCCTTTTTAAAGTCTTTGTTATCCTGAGAGAGAAAGCCGATATAAGATAAAGTCATAGTATCCAGGACTCCAACATACTCACGGATAGAAAAAGCAGATTCATAAGCCTTTATGGCGCCAGCTTTATCGCCTTCATTAAAATTTAAGTTTTCAGCAAGTTTTACATAATCAGACCCCAATCCAGGTAGACGCGTAATAGCGTCTTTAGAATATCTTTTCTTGCCCGTCTTTTTTTCTACCTCAATGCATTTATTGTATGATTCTTTCACGACATCCAGATACTCATTTTTTGTATTTTCCGGCGAGGTATAAAGGGCCATATAAATATTACCTCGATACAAATAGAACTTAGGGAGAAGCTTAGGTATACGCCCCTCATTAAGTTCCTGCTCAGATAATCCAGAAATTTTTGCTGATGCCTCATCAATATATTTTTTCGCTTCAACTAGGTCACCTCGATCAAAGGCGATTTTCGCACTTGAGACACTTGGGGCTTGTGCAGCAGATGATAGGGATAGACAAAGAATTCCAAGAAACGCTATTTTTTTCATTTTTACATCTTTTTAGTCATGCAAATATAATCTGTGATTTAGAATAAAATAACTTCTTAAACCCTTAAGCTGTAATTGATTTTTCAGATAAAATGCTCTACGAGCAAAGTCGATTAAAAGATTCTTAAAATTTAATCTTCCAAATTGGTAGTATCCGAAATCTCATCACCAGATCCGTCTTGAGGCTCAGAATCTACAATTACTGCCTCCTCTTCCTCTTCTGAATGAGGGACTTTAGCTACAGAAGCAATAATAACTCCCGATTTAAGATTTATCACACGCACTCCCTGGGTGGCTCTACCCATTACTCTTAAAGAGGTCATGTCCATCCTTATCATGATACCATTTTTAGTGGTTATCATAAGATCATCGTCATCAGTAACAATTTTCATAGCAACCAAAGGTCCTGTCTTTTCAGTAACATTGATCGTCTTAACTCCTTTTCCTCCGCGATTCGTTACGCGATAATCTTCTACAAGTGTTCGTTTCCCATATCCGTTTTCACTAACAACAAGTATTGTTTCCTGATCATTTTCAGCGCAAACCATCCCAACGACAATATCGTTATCGGTATCTAATCTCATTGCCCTGACTCCAGATGCGTTTCTACCCATGGGTCTCACCTTTTCTTCCGGGAACCTAATGGCCTTTCCACTTCGGATAGCCATTAAGATTTCATGATTTCCGTTTGTTAGACGAGCTTCTAAGAGAGTATCTCCCTCCCTCACAGTAATAGCGTTAATACCATTTGATCTTGGGCGACTATATGCCTCTAGAGTTGTTTTCTTTATCACTCCTTTCGTTGTGCAAAGGACGATGTAATGATTATTCACGTATTCTCCGTCTTTTATGTCCTTCGTATTCACAAAAGCTCGGACCTTATCATCAGATGGTATATTAATCAAATTAACAATTGCCTTTCCTTTACTTGTCCGCGCACCTTCTGGTATCTCAAACACACGTAGCCAAAAACATCTTCCTAACTCTGTAAATAAGAGCAAATAATTGTGGTTAGAAGCAACGAAGACATGTTCAATAAAGTCCGCATCTCTCGTTGTCGCTCCCCTACTCCCTACTCCGCCCCGGGCCTGAGTTCTATATTCTGTAAGAGGTGTTCTTTTTACGTAACCTAAGTGAGAAATTGTAATTACGACATCCTCGTCAGCAATCATATCCTCAATTCTCATATCTCCACCTGCGTATTCGATCTCAGAACGTCTTTCATCCCCGTACTTTTCTCTAATCTCGACAAGTTCTTCCTTGATTATTGACATTCTTAAATCCTCTTCACTTAATATTCTTTTGAGATAAGCGATTTTTTCCATTAGTTCAGCGAACTCAGATTTAATTTTATCCCTCTCAAGACCAGTTAGTTTCTGAAGCCTTAGTTCAAGTATTGCTTTAGCTTGAGATTCTGATAATTTAAAATTTTTGACCAACCCATCTTTTGCATCGTCTACTGTCTTAGATGCTCTAATTAACTTAATCACAGCATCTAGGTTATCAATTGCAATTAATAAACCCTCCAGAACATGAGCTCTCTTTTCCGCTTGACTTAGGTCATATTTGGTTCTACGAATCACAACGTCATGGCGATGATTAACAAAATGATGAATCATATCCTTAAGATTCAACATCTCAGGCCTTCCATTTACTAAAGCAATATTATTAACACTAAAGCTCGATTGCAGCTGAGTGTACTTAAAGAGCTTATTCAAAACGATATTCGGAACAGCATCTCTCTTTAAAACATAGACGATTCGCATTCCATTCCTATCGGACTCATCTCGAATATCAGAGATACCCTCTAATTTCTTGTCATTGACCAAATCGGCAGTTTTTCTGATCATCTCAGACTTGTTTACCTGATAAGGTATCTCGTTAACAATAATGCAATCCCGTCCATTTACTTCTTCAATCGTGGCTTTAGCTCTCATTACCACCCGGCCTCTGCCAGTATGAAACGCATCCCTAACTCCATCGTAGCCATAAATAACTCCGCCTGTTGGAAAGTCTGGAGCCTTAATATGTGTCATTAAACTATCAATATCAATATTATTGTCCTCTATGTAAGCAATTGTTGCATTTATAGACTCAGTAAGGTTGTGAGGTGGCATATTGGTTGCCATGCCAACAGCAATTCCAGAAGCGCCATTAACCAATAGATTCGGTATTCTAGTAGGTAAAACTGTAGGTTCTTGGATCGTATCGTCGAAATTTAACTGATAATCGACGGTCTCCTTATCTATATCGCGAACCATTTCTTCCGCAATCTTTTTCATTCGAACTTCCGTATACCGCATCGCTGCTGGAGAGTCACCGTCGATAGAGCCGAAATTTCCTTGACCATCAATCAGAGTGTAACGGAGTGACCAATCCTGGGCCATTCTTACCATTGTATCGTAAACCGAGCTATCCCCGTGAGGATGGAGCTTTCCTAGCACATCTCCAACAATTCTTGCGGACTTCTTATAAGCTCTGGTTGAGACATTGCCCATATCATGCATTCCAAAAAGAACCCTTCTATGAACAGGCTTCAATCCATCTCTAACATCTGGCAGAGCCCTTGAGACTATAACCGACATGGAATAATCGATGTACGAGCTTTTCATCTCGTCTTCAATATTTATTGGAATAATACGCTCTCCGTCCGCCATTTTGTCATATTAAAATTAATTCATCAAATTTAAGCCATCAATCTTCTGGAATACCTATTTTTATTGAGTTTAAAAGAGGTTTTTATACACATTTTGGTGTTTATAAA
>CENP01135850.1_pt1 | contig 22078 bp, 29 predicted proteins | sample 361281 | NCBI WGS metagenome assembly CENP01 (sample SAMEA2591122, study PRJEB7988) | marine metagenome | biome: marine biome (ENVO:00000447); feature: deep chlorophyll maximum layer (ENVO:xxxxxxxx); material: saline water (ENVO:00002010), including plankton (ENVO:xxxxxxxx) | depth 70 m | reverse complement strand
GCTCTAGATTTTGCGGTAACAGTTACCTTGTCGATTGAGAATGCCATTTCAGCAAACGCATTAGCAGCGGCATCACCAAGAGCCTCGCCTTGTGCAGTTGTCATACCAACTCCAGTAGAGTAAGTACCTGCAGGTGAGTCATTTAGTGCTGACGGGTTGGTAGCAGCAAATCCAGTACCTGGAGTTTGCATATCACCAGCAGCGTCGTTTGATGAATGGTCAGTATCAGCTTCGTTAAACAAAGCTTCATCGCCTGTTTGGTTTGTAAATCTTGAACGCATAGCGAAGATAAGTCCAGTTGGACCTGTCATCGGTTGTACGCCACAGATATCGTAAGCAATCATATTAGGTAGAGCCCTACGAACAAGTGATATCAAGATAGGATCCCAACCACCGTTAACTCCACCACCGATATTTCCGCCGGAAATATTGTTAGTAGGTGCAGCCTCCATTAGGTTGTCCTCTCTCATCGCTTTTTCTTGGTTCTCTAATACAACTGTGGTAACAGCTTTTCTGTAAGTATCCTTAATTTCTCCTAAATCAGGATGCTCTAGAACTGGCTGCCACTTTTCTTGTAAATTTTCAGTTTGAAACATTGTTTCTCTCCTTTAGTTAATTAACTTCCTAACTATACTTTAATTTTAGTTAGCGTATTAGAAATTGCGGCGGTGTAAGCAGCCATAGCTTCATTACTACCAGTCGTTAGATTGGCGTCACCGACCACGGAATCAACATCTTCTTTCGATTCAGTTGGTTCACTATTGTTTTTAGGGAAATAAGATTCTTTAATCGTATCTAATTTCTTACTAAAATCTTTTTCGTCTTTGAATTCTATGTTCTCAGCTAACTCTTTTAACTTTTCAGTTTCAGTATCAGCGAGTCCATTAGAGGCCTCAGAAAAGATTTTTTCTTTAGAGAAAGTAGAGTTTGATTTAGAAAGTTCAACATTCTTTTCAATCTCTTCGTTTAATTTTTTCTCTAATTCTTCTTTTTCTTTTGCCATAGCTTCTAAGACATCATATTTTTCTTCAGGAACATCAATATAATGTTCTTTGAAAAGATTTTTTAGTCCAGAAATGAAATCTTCAGCAATTTCAGAACGGATGCCAGATTCAACTGCCAACTCGTTATTTTTGACCCACTCTTCAACTACATAGTTCAAGTATGAATCAACTTTTTCAACAAGTTCTTCTTTTATAGAAGCAGTCTTTTCTTCCATCTCGTCTTCCATTTTCTTTTTCATTTTCATTTCTTTTTCTGCAAGGCGTGTTTTGACAGCAGTTTCAAAAATAGTCGCAGCCTTTTCTTTAAACTCTTCAGATAAGTCAGCGTCAGCAGAAACTAGAGCCTCAACATCTTTCGATAGATCAATAACATCTTCGTCAGTTTCTTCAGCGACCACTTCGTCTGTCTCTGCTTCAACTTCTTCTTCTTTTAAACCAGTACCTGGTTTGAAATCGCCTTTTCCAGCAGGGTTACTGCCATCGTTAGCGTCTTTATTGACCTGATCTTCTACCTTCTTAGATTTATTGCCAGCATTACTTGGTCCTTTTCTTTCGTCATCTGGTTTAGTGACGGCAGAACCAAGATCCTCAGCATCGTTCTTTAGTGGAGACGGTTCAGCAGGAACAGCCTTTCTTGTAGGCGCACTTGGATCCCCTTTGGAATCTAATGCTTCTTCAACTGTTTCTAAACCTGCCTCTACTTCTTTAATTTCAGTATCAGACATAGGGTCTCTCCTTTAATTATTTTAATTCTAGAATTAAATTGTTATAAACTATTTATAAACTCTGGATTTTCCAGAGTGCGTAGTTTACGCAAACTTAAAACTTTGATAAAAAGTCTTTGAAAACTCTCGCTTTTGCTTCAGCTAGTTCAGCTCTACGAACACTCTCAATTTCCTCTTTATATTTTCAACTTCCATACTTTTCAGTACTCCGTTGTCCCATACCCATTCTTTACCTTCCATAATGCCTTCAACGAAAGCGTCAGGTGCTGATGGGTCTGCAACTATATCAGCTGCTGTTGCGAGATAGAAGTCATTGTTTATGACATTTTTGCCATTAACTTGTTTCATTGACCCCATACCTCTTGATGATACACCTAATTGAGCACCTTCGTCAATTAAATTCTTGACTATCTTGCCATATGGCGTATCCATGATCTTCGCTTCACCTATAAAGTTTCTGCCTTCAGGTTTTAAACTAGTGATCATATGTGAAACTCTTTCGAGATTCACAGTCGGTCCGTCAGGATGTCCTAACTCACCGAAAGCTCTTTTCTTTTCTACAAATTCTTTATTATATCTATTAACTTCTTTTGCTAATACATTTACTGGATAAACTCTACCATTACGATTTTTAATATCACCTTGTAGAAATATACCACGAATTTTGTAATCTTTGCTACTACCTTTTTCTTCGGTAATAACTTCGATATTTTCAGTAGTTTCTGTAATCAGTTTCATTTATCTTACCTCTACCATGATAGTATAACTATCACCGTTATTAAAATTTCTTGTACTGAATAATATATCACCTGCAGGTGAAGTATCAGCAGTTAGGGTTGCGTTATTAGGTATTTCATTACCATCAGTTCTAAAATCAAAAAAACCAGAACCAGATAACACAATCGCAGTTGCGTTAGCAGCGGAAGTACCACTGCCTGCAAATAAAATCTCAACACCACCTTTTGGGTCTTGAGTGTTTATAGACCAGTACAACTTAGATATTTTCTTAGTTGCATCCTCGGTCATATAAGTTAGTGCCGAAGCATCCATCTTAGTAACCAAAGTTTCACCACTACCATCAGATATATTGGTAAACTTCATTGTGGTTTTTTGACCACTTACATCAGCAATAGTTTGACTCGTTACCGTATCAGCCATAATATTATTCTTCTAACTTAGTTTCTAACTCTGCTATTAATATTTCTAGTTCTTCTTTTTTTGTTCTAAGTTTTGCAAGATCCTCGCCATCAATTTTGCCGTTTTTATTCATATCCATTTTTTTCTGCTTATCAGAAAGTTCTTCTTTCTTTTTCATTTTATCAGCAGGTGTATGTGAATCTTCTTTTTTATCCTTTTTCATTTTATCGGCAGGTGTATGTGAATCTTCTTTTTTATCTTCTTTATCTTTAATTGCTTTTTGTAAAGCAGGTGGTAGTTTTTTTTGACCAGCAGTTAATTCTGATTTCAAAACCTTTGCAGCTTCTTCAAGCAAACTTCTACTAGTTCTTAATGATTCAGACATTTATTCTCTCCTTACGCAGTAAAGGCTGCGTCTTTTTTTAATTCTAATATGATATAACCTGTTGCCGAAGCACCAATAGTTTCTAAGTCACCACTTGTTGCACCAGCATTTGTAGCGTCATTAGCAATAGCAGGTCCTGCATATGTGCCTGTACCTGTTAATCTAATTGCGTGTGTATCTGTTGATGAACCTTTAAATTGTATTTCTACTGAACCAGCAAGGGCGTGATGTATTTTTGCAATACTTAATTTCGCACCGTTAGCGTGTCCTGATAAAGCACTTGCGTCAAGAGCAGCCGAAGTTGCACTATCTGCCGAGTGATCTAAACGAATAACGACCGTGCCACCCGCAGAACCAGCGCCTGTAGGTATAGGATCGTCTCTTAATGTTTTAGTTGCGAATGCCATAATTCTCTCCTAATTACTATTTATACTATCGCAAAGTTTCTTTATCCAAATAAGCCATAATTTTAGACTTATTTACACCATACTGCTTTGCGACTCTATCAATATTAGTGTCTATTTTATCTATCGAATCACTTGTTTTAAACAAGTCATCTATCGCTTTTTTCATTCTAGGCGATAGTTTATTATACTCAGTAGATACCTTATGTTGTACCTCAGTTAATTCTCTTTTATATTGACTAAACCGTTTCATCTGGTAGTATATCAGCACTAGGTTCAGCAACTTCAGGTTTAGGATCACTAGGCACATCACTTGTTACCTCAATCTCTTGGGGTGCTTCATCAGTAGGCGTTTCTTGTGGTTCATTCAACCAAGAACTAGCGACATCTTGTCTTTTAGTATCTAGAGACGCTGAAATTTTACCTGCAAGAGCATCCTTAAATGCTTTTTCAGCACCAATATTATCTCCTTGCGATAGAGAATCTACCATATCTTTAACATAATTTATATCTTTAGTTTCTGTTTCACTCATCATTTTCTCCTTTATTCATTATATCCGCCTCGATATCGTGTTCATCATCTTCAGACTCTAATGGGTCTGCGATAGTACCGGATTGGACTTCATTAGCAATTTGTGAATCGATTTCTGTAATCTCTTCATCTGATTGTCTTAACACATTCTTTCTTAGATATTCTACTGAAAAATATTTACCAACATAAGGTGTTAGTTCATTTGCAAGATTAATTCTTTCTTTCAATAGTTCTGCATTTTTTAGTTCTGCAAAGTGTCCATCTTTTAAGAAGTCATATTGTATATGGGATTTAATTGCATCCCAATCATCTATTGTGATTATACCTTTTAAGACTAATTGAGTCTTTAATAAGTCATGGAATAATCCAGTAAATCTTTTTCTCAACCTTTGTACAAACTTAGAAAACTTTATTTCATCTCTAGTTATCTCAGCAGTACGACCAAGATTAAAACCTTGATCTTGTTCCATTCTACTAACTGGTACATGGAGAGATTTATATACTCTCTTTTGAAAGTATTGAACATCTTGTATTTCGCCAAGATTTTGTCCACCAGGTAGAGTCGTTATTTCTGTGCCTCGACCACCTTCTCTCCTAGGTAGCCAGAAATCTTCGAGCATTGACATATGTTTTCTGTCATCTCTCATTTCTCCTGTTGAGGCGTCATAAACAAGTTTATTTCTATATCTTGCCATGACATCTTTAAGATATTGTTCCGCCTTTACTTTAGGAAGATTACCAACATCTATGTAAAATATTCTTCTTTCAGGTGCTCTTACTATTCTGTAAATAACAACAGCATCCTCAATCATTCGTAATTGGTTAACTGGTTTGATTGCCTTATGTAAATAACTTAATACTACATTTTTATTTTGATCAATCACGCCAGAAGTACAATAAGAAATAGCATCCGTAGTAATTTTAAGACCCATATTAGAATTAGGTGAAGTCATACCTTTTTCATTATAGACATACCACTCATTAACAGATTGGGTCATTTCAACACCATTCTTGTTAGATCGTTGTTTCTTTATTTCTCTAACTTTACGAATTTTACGAGGGTCAATATATCTTAATTCTGAAAGCCCTAGTCTTGGTTTTTCAGGATTAATTACTTTATGATAATAAACTCTTCCGTCTATGTACCATCTTTTAAAAATATCGTGACCTTTTTCTTCAAACTGTAATAGTTTTAGAATTTCATCAAACTCATCTCTAATTTTAGATTTAATTTTTTGTGATAAATTTAAATTGTCTAGTGATAAAGAGACTGATTGATCTCTTTCATCTGCTACTATTGCTTCATTTACAATGTCATCAATAGCAGTATCCACTTCAGGATAAATTGCAATTTCTCGATATCTTCTAATTAGTTCTTCTTCATTCTTAGCACCACCTTCTTGGTCGAGATAAGATCCGAAGTAACCACCAGCAGATACCGTGGTCGTGCCATCATCAGCCGTAGGGACGGTGAAACTCTGGGGAGATCCACCATCCTTAGCTTTTTGATTAGCTCGTGTTATTTGAAAGCCAAATAATTCAGCCATTAGATTTCCTTTTCATAATAATTTCTACTAATTATTTATATGATAAATTAAGTAGTAGTATCAGTTTCAAAGTATTGGTATCTGAATGTGCAAGTGAAAGTCTCAACACTATTGTTGGTATCATATGCAAGATCAATTGGTGATAGTGCTGTCGGAAAAAGACCTCTAAAAGTATAAGTCTTTAGTATTCCGCCATTTCTATCTAATTGATCAACAAAAGCGTCAACTTGATAATCAGCAGGGTTTGTTAACCCTTCGTTATCAGTCATATTGTTCATTCCATTCAACCATCTTTCTAGTCCGTTTCTCACTAAGAAATCGGTATCGTTTAGAACTGTAACCGTCCAAGGTTCAAACTCTCTATCTCCTACGATATAAAGTGTTCTACCTCTAAATGGTATTGGCGTTTCACCTACTGTACTACCAGGTAGTTGAGCAGCTTGGCATAAGAAGGCCATTTGTTGCGTTTCACCACCAACGGCAGAATAACCAGGGAAAGGCATTGTTACCTTGAACTGATTGGCTCTAGCGCCCCCACCAGCGAGACGAGCTTTAAAGTCATTAATATTAGGCATTGTTTATTCTCCTCTCTCTAGGTTAAGCACCCGCAACTTCAGAAAAGGCTACGCCTGATCTTGTTGCGATAAAGTTTAAAGTTATGAAGTTAATTGATCTGTTAGGTTTAACAAAAATGTCAGCCCTAAACTCATTACGATCAATAACATCGCCAGTATTGTTAGTGTCATCACAAACAACTTGGAAGTCTGTGATTCCTCTACGACCTTGTACATCTCTTAGGAATGGTTCTACAAGATTTCTAAATTGTGCTCTTGTAAACTCATCATTGAATTCAAAGAGTTGAAATTTAGCAGCTGTAGAAATTGCCTTTTCTAGAGTGATGAACAATCTTCTAACATTGATACGATCAAACGCACTTGGTTTTGCCAATGCAGTTTTATCACCGAACATTAAAGTACCCTGACCTGGTAAAGTTACCACAGGATTTATTCTTGCACGATAAAGTGTATCTCTTTGTGATTTGTTAGGATTGTATGCAAGTTTAACAGCACCACGAATTTGACCTCTATTGAGACCTGCAGGTGAGAACCATGCGTCTGCAACATTGTCTGTTCTAGCACATAAACCAGCAATATCTCCGTTCAATGGAACGAATCTATATACATCATTATATTTGTCGTACATATATTTGTAACCACTATCAATAACAGCATATGAAGTTGAAGATAATGCGTCAGCAAAACCTTTAACATTTTCTGTTTGAGCGATAGGATCAGCAACATTTACAACATCTGCGGAAGCAGGTGAAATAAAAGCAACTAAATCTTTTCTAAACTCAGCAACATCAATCACAGCCGTAGCATATGTAGTACCAGTAGCGTCAGAACCAGTTGCGGATGGACCAGTAATTAGTAAATTAACATCTACTGTTTCTCCGTCTTTGAACTTATCTACTGCAAGCGCCAACTCACCGTTTGTTGGTGCGTTGTCATCTGTACCACTTGCAAGTGAATTACTGAATAGAGCAGTTGCACTTGAACCGGCATTATCAAATGCCTGACCTGCCTTAGCAGAACCAGCATTTGCCAGTGTAGTTTCGTGATCCATCCAATATACATATGAACTTTGATTGTATATTACATCAGCATAGTAGTTAGTAGCACCTGACTCATCTTTTGCGTCTGAAGCCTGTGAAACACCCTCAAAGATTTCGAGAATAGTTCCAGCAGTACCAGAAACTTTACCATCTTCATCAATAATAACGATATGCATTTCATCATTTGAACCGTTATTATTAGATACATCAGTTGTTGTTCCTGGAGCAGCGTCAAACTGATCAAAATATTTCCAGTATCTTTTGATCTTAGCGTTATCTACTACTGCGTGTTTTAGGCCTTGAGAACCTGTGCTGTTATGTCTTTTGACCGTTAGGTCGTTTGAATTGATTGCCGTAATTTCGTAGAACTCTCCTGACGGAGCAGCATTGAAATTGCTACTTGCGTCACCAAACTCTATAAGATCACCAACCACAAACTCTGAACCAGTATCAACAGCGACCACAGTAGCGCCGACAGCGATACCTGATCCGTTATTTACTAGTGAAGTTGCAGTAGATGAAAACGCATTAGAATTTGTACACATAGAAACTTGTAAACTGTTTCCGTGAGTTCCAGCAGTACGAGCAGCCCATGGACCAACAGCAGCTTGACCACTTGCGAAGTTATCAAGATAGTGTTGGGTGTTTTTTATCTGTATAGCAGTACCTGATACACAAGCATTTACATTACCTGTTGTAGCACGAACCACTTTTAAAGTATTACCGTACTGTAAAAAGTTAGCAGCCGTAAACCAATATTCGTATGTATTACCGTCTGGTTTACCGAATGTATCTACTAATTCTTTCTCAGATGAAATTGTTGTAATTTCATCCATAGGACCTTTTTCAGATACAATAACTGTTGCGCCAATAGAAGTGGCTACTGCAGGTATAATATTAGTTAGGTCTGTTTCCTGTACGAGAACACCTGGTGATAGTTGGAATGCCATAGTGTTTTCTCCTTAATTATTTAAATTACCCTTAATTTTATTCAACCCTTGAAACTATTTATAAGTATCAAAAATTACAGACTATCTGACTACATCAACAGGATTCCAGACATCGCCATATTCGTCTATCTCAGATTCGTGTTCATTTAACCCATCATCCATAAACCCAAAAGGTGCCATATCCTGTTCTAATGCATTTTGTTGCTCAGCAAAGAGGGCATTACGCATATCTATATTAACTAACTCTTTAAAATACTGTTGATTCGCAAGCCAGGCGAACATTACAAGACACATAACTAAATCATCATTACAACCATCCTCTGCTTCATAAGACTTACCTTTTGATATGAATGTTGATAATTCTGCGATAGTATCAAAGTCTTGAATTATCATTTTATCACCTTCTAGCAAAGACTTTAAGTTTGAACATCCTACTCTTTTCGCAGCCTTAGTCATTCTAAGACCTAGTGAAGAACCTCTTCCACTAAATCCACCCCCTAGTATTTGACCTGATCTGCCTTTTTGGGTACACATTAACATATTGTCATATTCACACTCAAACTGTAAAGCGTCTGCGACTTGTTGACCTAGATCATTTGTCTCTACTAAAACATATGCCATATTATATTTTCTACAAAGTTCGTTTATGATATTAGGAAAAATAACTGGTTTAATTTCATTACTTCTATATTTTGCCACAAGTCTATATGGCATTTCTGAAGTATCAAATATAGTAAAAGCAGAATAGTCATTATTAGTACCTCTCGATACATCAACCGTACAAGTATAGATATGATCCTTTTTAGGCATTTCAAAAATATCTATCTCACCACTTCTTTGTGGATCTATATGTGCCAATGCCTTTAACTTACTTGGTGCAATTAATGTATTAACAGAACCTAAGAACTCACATTCAAACTCGGTTTGAAATTGCTGTTCACTTGTATTCTTAATTGTTTCTTCTTTCCATTTTTCATCACGACCAGGCACTTCAGTCCAATGTACTTCAATAGGAACATATGTATTATTTTTATTTACAGCGTCTGTCCATATCTTATAAAACATATTCATTCCATGTGGCGTAGATACCATCATAATCTTTGATGACTTACCAGAAGAAATTGTAGGATAAACTGAACTAAAAAATTCATCAGCAATATTATTAGGTATATAGGCAAACTCATCAAGGAATATTACATTAAAAGACCCACCTCGAATAGCAGATGATGAAGTTGCAGCCGCAACAATCTTAGAACCATTTTCTAATTCTAATGAACCTTTGTTCCAATTCATTACGCCTTGTTGCATCCAATTAGGTAGATGTTCATATGCAAGTTGTAAACGACCTAATAGATCACGAGCGGTAGATGATTTGTTTGCAAGAATAGCAACATTAACATTCTCATTAAATAGAGTATAATGTAATAGATATGCAATAATGATCGTTGATTTACCAGACTGTCTTGGTAGTTTACAAATTGTAAATCTATTATCGTGAAAAGTATCTACCATTTTTTCCTGAAACTTATACATTTCAAATGGTACTAAACCTTTATCAATGGTGACAATGTTTATGAAGTTTGTTATAAAATATTTTGGATCCTCGATACACTTAGATAGCTCAACAATCTGCTCTTCAGTAAATTCTGAAGAAGTAAATGCTTTCTTTAAATTAGGATTACCTAGATACTGTTCTCTAGGATTTAGATTCTCCGTCATCTTTTTTTGTTTTCTTTAATAGTTTTTGTAATTCATTTGTTGAACCTACATACAACGCATTGGTTACATTTTTAGGTGCGTTGTTAGGAACTTCTTTTAGTCTTTTTAATCTACTTTGTAGACCTAATAAATCTTGCGATACTTGACTTACTGTTTGAATTAATTGTCCTGCAACCTCATATGTTCTAGGATGCTCACTTTCTTTTGCAAGTGATAAAATACCATCTATTGCTTCATTACCTTTTTCTATTAACTTATAAAGATTCTCTCGGCCGTGTTCAAAATCATCTTGAGGATCTGCTGACTCTGGCATTACAGTAACCTCTCTCGTCTCTATTGGTTTAGGTGCCAATATTTGCTCAGCGGTTACATCTAATATTTCATTTAATTTATCATCTATTTTACTCATACTAGTATTTATGCTCCTTAGAATAATTGTTATTTTTTCTACCACAAAAATGCCAACAAATCTTAGCTGCATTTTGTGGTTTTTTAACCAATGTATCTACAAATTCTTTCCATTCTTCAGATTGAAAAATATCTTCTATTTTATCCACATTACTAATATGAAACTTATCTTTCATTAAAGGTTTAAATTGTTCTTCTTCGTGTCCCTTTTCCTGTACAGTCCAACAACACGGCATAATATAACCTTGAGAATTATATCCATATGAATCACTTAAATGATCTGTATACTGTTTATGTATTTTAGCAGACCAGTCCATTAAATCTTTTTGATTACTTTTACCAGCGCCTAAACATAAAGGTTTTAATTCTTGTGGATCTCTAGGTCCAGTAAAAACTACTTCATCAGTTTTTAAAAACCAACGGGTTGTTTTATTTTTTACGTCTCTAGACATTTAATTTTCCTAATACTGCAAAACGCTCATTATCGAAATAATATTTAGGATTAATAGGTCTTAAAGGATCTTCAGGTCCATCAAACCTTGCTGATATGTTTATTTGAAATTCCATACCATTATCTTCAGCCATCTTCTTTGCTTCTTCAATATGATTTTCATTATATTTAAATATAATATATACCCAACGAGTTTTTATTCCCCTACTAACACATAATTTAGCCATCTCAAATAATTTTTTTCCATCTTGATTAACTCTATACTTATGACTTTCTTCAGGTAAACCATCTATACCGAATGTCCACTCGCCTCTACCCATACTATCAAATGCTTCATTGTACCACTTTACTGGTTTTTGAGAAGCTGCAGTATGAACCATTAAATACTTATCTTTTTCTTTTGCTATTTTTATGAAATCAATAAAGTGAGGATTGAATATAGGATCAGATATTTGACCACAACATTGTATCTCATCAAAGTAATCTACAATTTTATGCCATTCTGATATAGTCATATCTCTTCCAGGAACTGGCCTTATATCTTTATAATCTTGTTGACGCTCACATTTAGGACATTCTAGAGTACATCTAAACCCTATATCTAAGTTTATTCTTTTTCTTGAGAAAAATTTATTTATCTGTTCCTGATTGCTCATCATAATTTAAACCATCTTCAAAAAACTCTAATGTTTCAGTATAAGTGTAGTCATCATCATAATCAGCACCCGTTGGATTAGGGGTAATAGTGATTCTTTCTTTTCTTGAAGGACTTTCAGACTGAGGTTTATCATACAGATCAACACCTGCTTTACGAATAACAGCACCACTCGTAATTGGACCATACAGATAAATTTTAGCAGTAAAATTCATTGTATAAATTATTCTTCGATTAGAAGTCATATCGCCATCATAAGTATCTTCATAATCTACACTATTTAAAACAAAAGGAATATCTCTTTTAATATCCATTGTTCTATCTTCAATAAATGTAACCGTATAGTCTGGTTGAAAAAACGGTAATATCTGTTCTACAATTTGTAGACCATCATCTGAATTAGCGGTAAAAGAATAAAGATTGAAACCTACATTGTAAGGTACTGGTGTAAATTGTGTAAAAACTTTATTATCATCTGCACTTTTAGCTTTCTTATACTTTAAGTTTTTATTAATCTTACGACTGGGATCATATGAGATCCCAGTCATTTCAAAGCTCAATCGAGGTAGAGTGATTGCAACTGTTTCTTCACTGCCAGAACCTAAACTAGTTTGTTGTTGTAGTCTGGCTAAAAACTTTTCTCTTGGTGCATACATTAAAGGTATTCTTAAACTAGATACGGCAACGCCATTAGAGTCATACCTTCTTACACCGATAGTATTAAATATAGTACCGAAAGCGATAACTGTATTTCTTAAATGTTTATTATAAAAATATTGTCCGAACATTAGAAGTCTTTCCCGAAGTGATAATCAGTTTCTCCGAATGGGTTTCTTTCGCTAAAGTCTAGTATATCATCTGTACTATCGCCTGTACTGGTAACACCAGACGCAGCCTCAAATTTATGCGACTGATCAACAATCTGTTTTTCACCAAGTTCAGCAGGCGCACTTTCAAGTAATATAAAGTTAGTCATACCAGGTATATCTGATTCCATCATTATCGAACCAGCGGCCAACCCTGCCTCAAGACTAACTTGATAGTCAAGCATATTTGTTGACAAGTTATCTTCAACAGCGTCAATACTTGAAATACCAACTGACACTTCCTCTGAAGAATATTCCCATTTAGTACATCTTAATTTATATACAGGAACATTATTTACTTGATAGAATGGTTGTTCGTGTTCAACAAATTGTATCTCAAAGAAAGCATTTACTCTAGGAAACCATACTAAATCACCCTCGTTAGGTCTAGATGATTCAATTAGATTATTTTCTGATTGTAAAACTTGTTCCCATCTCATCTTAGAAACTACTAAAGATATATCATCTCGTAGTTCTAAACCAAACTTTCTAATTATTTCTTGTTCACCAGCAAATCCATCTGTATTTTCAACATACATTTCCATAATATACGCTGCGGTAAATTTAGCTGAAGTATCTTCTCCTAAAATCTGATCTTCATTTACCAATGTTCTAGGTAAATAATAAACATCTTGACCGTAGATACTTAATTGCTCTATGATTAGTTCTTCATAAAGACGCTGTTCATTCTGATTACCGTGATCGAAATAGACATTAGTTGGCATTTTATCCTACCATATAACTGATAGGTGATTCAAAAGTATCTCGTATTTCTACTTCTAATTTATTTTTCTCTTCTACTGCCTGTGAATAAATTGCTTCTCCGTTCATAGAAACTCCACCTAACATTTGAACACCTTGAAATTTTGAGAGATTAGCACCCCATTGTTGCTTGATTAAAGCAGTCGAATACCTCTTTAAAAACATATCATCATAGATATCCGTATATGTATCAGGGTCTAATTTTCTATAACATTCTATAATTAAATATTCACCTTCATTAACATCATTTGCCCAATCCATACCAATATACAACCTATTGTTGTGCATATTATATTTGATTGGTTTTTCACCAATGAGAATATGATCTAGAAAATCTAGGTGCCTCATTGTCATTTCATAGTGTAATATAGAGGTAGAGGAAAAATCATATAAATCGTTCAATCTCATTTGATATCTGATATCAAACATATTTAAATTTGATTTGTCATTGAAATTAAATATATTCATTACTGATAAAACAGCAGAAGGCATTACAATAAAGTTTTTCTGATTTTTATAAGACATTGAAACAGAACCTTCAGTACCACTACCTACAGCCTCATCTGCTCTTGCCCTAGTAATATCATCAGCAGTTATCTGATATTTCATATACATTCTTTCAACACCGTCATAGTGATATTGTGAGAAGTATTGAAGTGCCTCGTCTATTCTATCATCAATTTGATCTTCGTCAACATTGATTTCAATTACAGGTTTACCTAATGCTCTTAAGCAATATTCTTTCAAAGTTGTTTTTGAATTTGGTACAGCCATTTATTTTCCTTCTAATTTGTCTACTTTCGCTGATAGTTCTTTTATTGCTTCAATTAATAAAGGAACTAACTTATCATACCAAACTGTTATGTATTTTTCGTCTATTGGTGCTTCTGTTACCACTTCAGGTAATACTTTTTGTACTTCCTGTGCAATTACTCCTACTTGTCTTTTATCATTGTCATAACCTAAAGACTTTGCAGTTTCATTTTCTTTGTAGTAAACACCTCGCAATTCTTTTACTTTACCTAATGCATTATCTATTTCACCAAGAACATCTTTTAATCTTTCATCTGAATAGTAAGCAGTAATATTGTTTGTAAAACGACCTTCACCAGCAGTTCCTGATGCCGCAGTACCAACACCTAGTGAGTTAACCTGGGCGTTAGAGTTTGTTGTGAAACCACCAGTTGGTCCAGTAGGTCCAGTAGGCCCAGTAGGTCCAGTAGGACCAGCAACTGACGAATCAGCCCCTGCAGGTCCAGTAGGTCCAGTAGGTCCAGTACCACCTGTAGGTCCAGTAGGTCCATCAGGTCCAGTAGGTCCAGTAGGTCCATCAGGTCCAGTAGGCCCAGTAGGACCAGCATTACCATTAGTACCAGAAGGTCCAGTAGGACCAGTCGGCCCAGTTAAGGCCGCATTTGCAATAGTTATCTTTTTCATATTTCCAGAATCAGAGGTATCTGATACTAGAATTAAATCATCTGAAGCACCTGTCGTAATCGTGGGTTGATCCGATATCGGATCAATATCAACCTTACCGGTTACGCCATCAATACTTACACTTCTTGTTCTTGCCATTATTCTTTCGCCTCCGTAGTGGTAAGTAGGGCGACCCATCTATAAGTGTGCCCTGCTATACCGGTTACTTTTACATAAATTGCGTCATTAGTTGCATCGGCACCAACATCAACAGCCAATGCAGTATTATCTTCAGCAAGTATAATTTCATACAGATTACCTACATCAGCAGTAGTTCCTGAATTATGATCTATTATACCTTTTAGATGATATCCTGCACCAATACCATCTGAATCTGTTCTTCGTGCAACAATATCAACACTATACATTACAGTTGAATTGTTTGCAACACTCACTCTACTATTACTAACACCACCTATAAATATTTCTGTTTCAGTAGCATCCGATGTAGTACCAGTTAAAACATTTTGTGTACTAACCGCATTAGAAGTATTGCCTGTAATTAATATTCCACCACCTAGTTGAACTATATTATCACCAGAGTCTCTAACAAATATTTGTTTATCAGCAGTATTTACCGCAATCTCACCGACTGCAATATCACTTGTAGTAGGATTACTGCCCGCGGACTCGCTTCGTTTTGGTTTTATTACTGTTGCCATTATTTACCTTTGTATATAATTTAGTTAATTCATTACTTAAATTACTGTTTTCTTCTTCCAACTCAGACACCTTCGCCTGTAATAAAATATTTTCGCCCATAATACTCGTAAGTTTTTTTGAGTAGGCAGTCAGAACATAATTTACATTTACTTCACCCGTTATAGTTTGGGCATCGTCAAATTTAGCCATTACAATTTCACTTTCTTAATTATTAATATGTGCCTCCGTCTATATCACCAAACGCAGGAGCACTACCACCGTTTGATGTCATTACTTGACCTGCAGTACCAGCAGCAAGTACAGTTATTGCACTTGTTCCATTTGATATCAACATTCTATTTGCAGTTAAACTAGAAGCACCTGTACCGCCATTTGCAACAGGTAATATACCGGTTACTTTTGCAGTCAAATCAATACTACCTGCCAACATAGCATTTGTAATACCAGTTGCCTTAACTTGTAGTGTATCTGAACTTATCTCTATTGAACTATCGTCAACTTGAACTGCCAGTGTATTACCTGATTTTGTAAGGCCAGCACCAGCGTCAATTTGACCAGCACCAGAGAATTGTGCAACTGTTAAATCAGTTGTTCCTATGGTTGGTGAACCATTATGTGTAAATACAAAACCGTTATCAGCAAGAGCAGAACCTTGTTCTACAAAGGCAAAAGAACCACCAGGCATTTCAGCAGATGTATCGGCGTCTGTAGCTCTTGTTAATACAAACGCAGCCCCAGCACCACCAGTATTTGTTACCGTATAGATACCGTTTTGTGAGGCGTCTGCCTGATTCTTAATTAAAACTCTATCACTTGTAGAAACAGCGACACTATCTAAACTTAAAGCGCCGTTCGCATTTGCAGTTAATGTGGCGCCAACACCACTTGAACCATTTGCATAAGTTGAAGCAGCAAGTGCTGTAGTTGAAGCAAGTTTAACGGCATCCTTAACATTTAATCCTGTTTTAACAGCGTCAACATATGCCTTTGTTGCAGCTGCCTGAGCAGCAGTAGGATCAGCAACATTAACTATCTGATTGCCTCCCATATCAATAGTTTGTGAAGCAGCAACTGTAAATCCACCATCAAAATCCGCACTAGGTGTGAATGTTGCAGTACCATTAATCGCAACAGCGTCAGCAGAGGCGTCTCCTAATGTAACCGCACCATTTAATATAGTTGCACCGGTTACCGTATGTGAACCAGTCACAGCCAAGTCTTGACTTAATACAATATCACCATCTGACTCAATCTGTATTGCATCCGTATCATTTGTTGATCCAATGTATGCACCATTACCTATTACAATATTACCAGTAAATGTACCAGAGGCAGCAGAAAATGAACCATTTGAGGTTATATTTCTTAATGTGCCAATATCTTTGTTTGCGTCAACAACAAGTGCCTTACTTGCGAGTGCTGTACCAGCAGTAATATCTTCAATCTGTTCAAGGTCTACTTCAACGATTGTAGCAGAACCTATTGTAAATCCTACAGCAGTTATAGTACCATCTGATGTAAAGTCTCTTACAGTTCCTATATCCCTACTTGCGTCAAGTACGAGTGCCTTATTTGCACCAGCAGTACCAGGAGTAATACCATCAATCGTTTCTAATTCTGCTTCTGTAATTATAGCAGAACCAATTGAGAATTGTGTAGTGAAAACAGGACTTGCAAGTGTTTTATTTGTAAGTGTGTGAGTACCTGTTTTTGTAACCACAGTCGAATCGATTGCAGTTGAAATCTTATTGTTGGTAACAGTTGTATCAATACCTGTACCACCTTCAAAAGTAATTGTTTCTTCAGTACTAACACCATCAGCCGAACCACTATCAGCAGCAATATTAAGTGCTGTTGTAATTGTGCCAAAAGATAACCCACCAGAACCATCGGTTACAATAGGTTGACCAGCAGAACCATCAGTACCTGGTAATGTTAAAGTTAAATCTGAAGCGATTGAGTTAGGTGCTTTTAATGAAACTGAATTAGAACCATTATTAGTTCCTTCTTGAAATTCTATTGCACCACCAGTAGTTGTACTATTACCAATTTTCATTGTGCTAATAGCACTATTTGAATCTACAAGCACAGCAGAACTTGAAGTTAATGTACCTAATGTGTGATCATTTAGATCAGCGAAATATTTACCACCAATTACTAATACAGCAGAACCATCTGAATTACCAACCATTAACCTTTCACCAAGGTTTCCTGAAGTACCACCTCCGTAGGTTACTGCTAATTCTCCTGCTGATAATGAACCTGGGGCTGTTGTTCCACTGGCAGTAGATCGTTTAATTTTTAATATCGTTGCCATTTATCTCTCCTAGAAATTACCACCGTTGATTGTAATTGTGCCACCTGTCTGCGGTTCAATACTATTAGTGGTTGTAAATTTACTTGTTGAACTATTGAACATTAATATAGAACCATCGCCGACTGAACTTGCGTCAACATCATTTAAAGCAGCTAGAGTAACCGCTGCCTGAGCACCTGCTTTTACAGTTACCGAACCTCTAGTTCCACCTGAATCTACTGTTGCACCAACTGAACCTGAATTTTGTACTGTTACCTCTACCATATTTCTATTTATATTCTCTAAGTACTAGTTACCTGTGGAAAGACTGTTATCTGACCTTCAATGACTCTAGTTTTTACATTACCAGAAGTCTGCGTAACCTCAACATCATACACATATCTACCTTGAGCAAGAGCGCCTGTTTGAGCATTAGTTAAACTTAACTGAATTGCTCCTGTAGCAGCATTTGTAATAGCTGCTGTTATATCTGTTTTAGTTGCACTTGCATAAGATTTTGCCATCTGAGATTTAACTGTATATCCAGATAAATTAAAGTCTGTGCCATCTAGGTTGTTTAAATTAATCGTAGTAGCAAAATCTGCCCCTTGATCTACCTTTAAATTTGCTATTGTTGCCATATCTTTCCTTTATACTATTTATAACCCTTATCTTGTCCAGGTTTTAATAAATGGTATAGTAAAATTTTTATCTAGATACTTCTCATAGTCAGTAATACCCATAAATTCTAGAACCTCATAGGGTTCTAAATCTGCAATATCTTCATAATATATTTCTCGTATATTTTTAGATACTTTTTTTAAATGATCTACAAGTCTATCCATTAGTTTATCAATCAATATTATGCCTGTATGTTCTGCCCAGGCTGGTACTTTAAATGATAATCTTTTACTGTATATCTTCTTCGTTCTTTCAATTAATTCGGTTTTATCTCGTTCTCGTTCAGCAAAAAATAAGTTAGTTTTATTTGTTAACCATCTTGATATGCCTTGCTCAATCTTATTTCTTCTTCTCAATACTATAAAATCTGTACCATCAGTAGGCGGTATGTTCATTTCAAAATCTTCAAGTTTCATTTTACCTTCGTGATATGCTCGTTCTTCTTCATATGTAGGTGAAAACGGCGGGTACTTTATAAGATAATTTTTACTAAAATGATCGCAAGTAATATGATGAACATAGTCCCACGCCTCAAATCGTAAATTAGTCCACTCTCTATCCTGTTCAGGTGTAATATTGTGACCTGGATAAAGACCGTCTTTCTGTTTCACTCGTACAGATAACCAAGGATATTTGACTCGCATTTCACAAAATCTAGGCGAATAAAATTCAAATAGACCAAAATAATTATCTTCTAAAAGATTATATCGTCTATTTAATTTTTTTAGAGAACCTTCAGTATTATCGCCACTATATTTAGCACGATAATATCTATCAAGTATCGCCCACAGTTTTGTTGAGCCGCACCTTCCTGTGTGAAGTATTATTTGTTTCATAATCTAATGTTAATATAATTTCTTTTAAGTGTCTTGCGACTTTTCGCCATCTTGCAATATTTTTTAGATAATGCATATTCTTAGATTTCAATTCAGCGTTTTCATCTTTCAATAAATCTATTTCGTGTTTCTGTTCTTCAGATAATAATTTGTATTTTAATCTTTCGGGTATCCAATACCAGTACCACTCTTCATCTTTATAATTAATTTGATCTCTTGCTTCCTCAAGCATTTCTTCTAATCTTTTAATATAATCTTTATCAGTTTTTATTTCAACTGAACTCTCATTATATTTCCAAGGACTTCTAAAGAATTCACATTGAGTAGGATCTTGCTCTTTTAAATCTTTTACTACTTGTTTATAGTTAATATCTGTTTCTTTAGGTTCTTTAGGTTTAGCACGCCAACTAGTTTCTTTAATAAAATGTTTATAATCATTTTTAGGGTCGTGTAAACTTGCCCTCATCAATCCTGCTATTCGTTCTTTTTCAGTCATTCTTTTTTACCAATTTTATAAACCATAAGAAAGGACTACCGTCTCTATAATCTCTCATATTCTCATGGTGTTTATTATGAAATCCCTCTCCACCAGATATCAAGGACCACCATATACCTTCAGGGTTATCCCAAGCATGAAGTTGATTTACCATAGCAACAAATATATTAGTCAATGCACAACCCAATACAAAGTAAACAAAAAACTCAAAACTTATTAATGCAAGTGAACCATAAAATGCAATAACAACATAAGCAAAATATCTTTCCATAAATTTATGATATGGGTCTTTAAAATATTTTTTAAGTCTTAACATATCTTTCATAGATACTGGAAACTTATTCCAGAATATAGGAAAGGCAGAACCTATAAGACCTATACTCATAGGATTATGTGGGTCTTGGTCTGTATCAACAAATTTATGATGATACATATGAGCAAAAGACCAACGAATAGAAGTTGTAAACATTACCATACTTGCAATAAACAAGGCAGGTTTCTGTAAGAATGAATAAGTTTTAAATTGATTATGTACAAATCCTCTATGCAAAAATATACCAATTGCAAATCCCATTACGAGTGAAACTGAAATAGAAGTAAAAGGTGCTAAGATATAATTAACAGGATAGAATAATAAAAAACATATTGTAAGTGTATAAATCGCAAGTTGAAAAACTGTGGACTCCCACGCTTCTCTACCTGCTAGTTTTACATTATTCAGGCCTCTTTTAGTCAGTAGTGGCTTTTTTAACAGATTTAAATTCATAAACATTCATCATTTCATCACCAACTTGTGATAGTGTATATTCTTTATTTTTTTGCAACAAGAGACAAGACTCTTTCTTAAAGTTTCTTTGTTTTACTCCTTCACTCACATTTAAAGTTCCTGAGGTAACAAATAGAAAATGTTGTATAGCATTATCATCTTTAACTATTTTAACAGTACGATCTATTACATTAGTATAATGATTTATAATTCTAGGATACCAAGCTTGTGCCGAATAAGTAATATCGTGAATAATTCCTAGAAAGAAATAAAATCCACCATTAAAGTTTGCGTCTTTTTGTGTGTATTGTGATTCACCTGGAAAATATATTTCTTCACCATCATAGGTAATATTATCTAGAAGTGTACCTTGATTTGTTTTTTGTATTTCACTTCCGTATTTAATAACAAAATTATTTTTATCATTCAAAGTTTGATAAGAACCAGGTCGTAAAGTAATAGTTTCGTCATTATCTAATGTCCAACTGATACCATTATTCCATATTACTTGTACAGATAAATTAGTTCTACAATATTCAGGCACAGCACTATTATTGAATATAGGCCCTTCACCCTCAGCAATACTGTTATAATATATGTTAGGTAAACACCTAACGACAATATTTTTTTGTACTAACCTAGTGCCAGTAGTTCTAACATTACCACCAGTTGCCTTTTCTATTGTTGTTTCTAGTAAAGGTTCATTGATTGTAGATTCTTGGTTTACATCTAGTTTTTTATATAAAGGCATGAATTATACTTCCACTTTCAAAATACATATTTTTAATAACATAATTTTTACCTAATTGTTTACAAATTAAGATATCGGACTGATTTAAAGATATTATATCATTAATTGTAACCTGACCATCTTCACAGAATAATACCGTAAATTTATCCTCTGAATTAGTATGTGTTGCTTGAATATTTATATCGTCAAAATTCCAAGTTTCTGTATGTTTTAGAGACCTACCTTTTTCTTTGTATTGTACTCTTTTACTAAGTTCCTCTTCAAAGTATCTCAATTTCGCTTCAAACTGATCTGGATGAAATTGTGGATCTAGTTTCATAATTCAAAAACACCTTCATCCTTAAAATCATCATCTTCCTGTTCAGCAAACATTTTAATAATTGTGTCTTGATTTTTTGCTAACCACTTATCAATATCTTCGTAATTTAAACTACCACTAGTTCTATTACTCGTAAATGTTTCACCCATTCTTGTATAACAAGTATGAGTACCATCTGTATATTCAACTAGAGTTCCGTTTTCGTCAGTCTCTTTTACTTTCCATGTTATTGTTGCCATTATGAGAAATTCCCGTTTGTTGATCCTGATGTTGAAGCAATACCGTGTACTGTTTGATTATATGTATTATAACCAGAAAATGAATTACCTACAGGTCCTCCACTAGCAGCGTCTCCGTTTCCTGATACTGCCCTACTACTTATACCCACACCATTTTGATTTAATCCTGGAAAAGATACAGTACCACTTGTTCCACTTCTACCTGATCCTGCATTACCATTAGAACCACCACTTGCACCTGGTGTATTACTAAAGTTTCCTTGATTTGATACCATTCTTACGATTCTACCGTTAAAGTAAGAACCATTAGATGAACATTGTGTTCCTGTTGTGGTTACATTCACATTACCATTCGCAAAGTTAGTTGTGTGACCTCCGCCACCTGCACCACCGCC
>CENP01012045.1_pt1 | contig 22078 bp, 19 predicted proteins | sample 361281 | NCBI WGS metagenome assembly CENP01 (sample SAMEA2591122, study PRJEB7988) | marine metagenome | biome: marine biome (ENVO:00000447); feature: deep chlorophyll maximum layer (ENVO:xxxxxxxx); material: saline water (ENVO:00002010), including plankton (ENVO:xxxxxxxx) | depth 70 m | reverse complement strand
CGAATTGCTGCATTTAAATATCCACCCTTATTTATAGCAATATTTTTGGCTGTCATATCATTTTCATTGAGAGCAGCATTATATTCCATTAAAAGAGATAATTCTGGATTGAATTCAATATCAATTCCCATGAAGTAGTTTAAATCATCATCACCGTCATTTACCTCCACGAAGTTATAATTTGTACCAAAGTGCAGCCCTAAATTACCTAAAGGAGTTATCCAGTTTTTACTGCTAGCCGCATAAAGACCCATAGCTTTTATATCATATCTCATCAAAGAATCTTGAGAATTAAACTTACCTTGTCCCTGGGTATTGACTCCTATAGATATTCCTGGAATTGCTTCAGTTTCATCAATAAGCAAATATTTAATATTTGCTTCTGGCTTTGGGTGCATAACTAGGCTATCATCACCAATCAAATTTGCTGATCCATAAGAAAGTCCGAGCTGAAATCTGTCAGTTAGACCAACACTTATTGAGCTAGTTAAGCCACCTTCTTTTTGAACATGCATCTGTAAAGAATAGCTTCCTCTTTGCAGAGTAGCGGCTGATGGAGTAGAAATTAAATTTGTTGGAGGGGGATAAGACTGCCCAGTTAACTGAAAAGTCAAAATAAATGCAATAATGAATTGATTAAATCGATTTAGAATCATAAAAGTTAAATTAATTTACTATTTAGTATCCACTGAATGCAACCTCAGGGGTATATGGGTTCACCGTATTTAGAAATTATGGATTTAATACGACTTTTTGGTATTGTTAGTTGAGGTTTTTCTCCAGCAATATTAAATAAAACGTGTTGTTGGCGCAATATAGCTCCTTCAATCATTAAACTGTCTCCATTAGTTAGGACCATTAAGTCATAGTCAGTTTTTGGAATAAAAACCTCAAAAGGTATCCTTAAGTTTTTATTTTCTATGTCTTCAAGTAAAATTGAAATCTCGTCAAGATTATTTCCAAACCTTGGCGGAGGAGTTTTATATAGAGAATCTGCAGAGGGTTGAGAGAGCGCTGCATAGCTTATTTGTTCTGAGCTTTGATTGAATTCGCGAATCTCTTTCTTCCCTGTTAGGATGTCAACAGAGTAAACATATTTACGTACAATTATATTTTCTGGGAATGCTTTCCATACCTCACCAACTAGAAATCCAATATGATTATAAATAAATTCAATCTTTCCATAGATATTTCCCTGCACTGTCCTGAATTCCATGAACTCAAATTGACTTGAAGCGTTTAGCTTAAAAAGTGTTTGCTGATTTTGAAAGTAATCATGACTGTTCTCTTTGAGCGCTTTTCTAAATTCAATTGACCATGGTTCATTTTCACCAAAGTATTTAACACTATCAATTTGCTGATCAATGCCAGTATAATATTTTCTGATTAATTTTTTATTTTCATTATATTGCAAAATTTCTCTATTAATTACATCACCGCTGGAATCCACCCATTCCTTTATCAATGGGTTTTTATTTAAATCATAAAAAACCTGCAAGTGCGATTGGTTAAATCTTCCGGTCGCCAGTAATCTCACATCTGAAATAAAATCCTTATCATTTTTATAAAAACGCATAAAGCTAATATCAAGCTGTGCGCTTATAGCTTGCATTGCAAAAAAGAAGAATAGAGCAACTTTACATACCATCGTGATATTCCATTTCTTTTAGATATGATTTTGACCAATCATGAAAAATATTTGATTGTATTTTATCCCTTACGGTAAGCATTAGATTATTATAATAGTGCAAATTATGAATAGTTGCTAGTCGCAATCCAAGCACTTCTCCAATATTAAATAAATGCCTTAAATATGCTTTTGAGAAATTGGTGCAAGTATAGCAATTACATTTTTTATCTATCTGCTCAAAGGATTTTTTATATTCTCCGTTACCTATATTTACAATGCCGTCACTCGTAAAAAGCTGGCCATTTCTCGCATTTCTAGTTGGGATTACACAATCGAACATATCAATGCCGCGCTGTATTGCTTTTATCAGATCAGTTGGTCGCCCAACACCCATAAGATATCGCGGCTGATCTTTAGGTAAATAATCATCCATGAATTCAATGACATCAAGCATAGCTGTTTTATCTTCGCCCACTGCAAGGCCACCAATAGCTATACCGCAATCAGCATAGGAGGTTAGCTGTTCAAGGCTTTTTTTTCTTAGATCCGGATATATACCGCCCTGAACAATTGGAAATAGAGTTTGGCTCCAGCTATATAATGGTTTGCTTTTTTTTAAATGTGCTTTACATTTTTTTATCCAATCATGCGTTCTATCAACAGCGCTTGAAACTACCGATTTTTCAACGTTTGCCGGAGGACATTCATCAAATGCCATAATTATATCTGTACCAAGAGAGCGCTGAATATCCATAGATAATTCTGGGGAAAAAAAATGTGTACTTCCATCAATGTGAGATTGAAATTTAACTCCATCATCTGAAATTTTATTTAATTTAGCGAGTGAAAATACTTGGAATCCTCCGCTATCAGTCAGGATGCTGTTATCCCAATTCATGAATTTGTGAAGACCTCCTGCTGACCTTATAATTTCATGTCCCGGTCTAATATATAAATGATAAGTGTTAGATAGAATAATGCCAATATCTTGATTTTTTAAGAATTTTGGATCTATGGTTTTAACCGCAGCTGATGTACCAACAGGCATAAACACGGGCGTTTTGAATGTACTGTGATCGGTAGAAATTTCACCATATCTCCCTGAGCTATTACTGTCTTTAGCTAATATAGAAAACTTCATTTAAAAATTAAGTTAAATGCTTCTACAACATGAGAAATTGGGTGCATTATAACCTTTTTTGGTTTGTTTTTTAATCGGTTAACACTGGATTTCGGGGCAACAACATTAGTAAACCCTAGTGCTGCGGATTCGTTTATTCTTTCCTCTAGTCGCGTTACGGATCTGATTTCACCGCCAAGTCCAACTTCACCTATTAAAACATAAGAATCTTTTATTAGCTGATCCTTTTCACTTGAAGCAAGAGCAGTTATTACGGACAGGTCTGCAGCGGGATCATTTATTTTTAAACCCCCAACTAAATTTACAAAAACATCTTTCATGCCCATCTTATAACCCATCCTTTTTTCGAGGACTGCCAAAAGCATGGAAAGTCTCTTAAAATCAAATCCATTTACATTGCGTTGTGGTGCGCTAAAGTTTGAATTTGAAACTAAAGATTGAATTTCAACAAGAATCGGTCTAGTCCCTTCAAGTGAAGGAAAAATTGTTGATCCAGTGATATCATTTCTACGTTCCGCTAAAAAAAGCTCTGATGGATTTTTAACTTCTTCTAACCCAAGGGTGGTCATTTGAAATATTCCAACTTCATTTGTCGTTCCAAAACGATTTTTAACTGACCTTAAAATACGATGATCGTTTCTTTCATCGCCTTCGAGGTAAAGCACAGTATCCACCATATGTTCAAGCATTTTGGGACCAGCAATTACACCTTCTTTAGTAACATGCCCAATTACAAGAATTGCGATTTTTTCATCCTTTGCAAGTTGTAGTAGTTTTTGTCCACATTCTCTAATCTGAGAAACAGAACCAGGAAGGGAGTCAAGATTTTCATTGAATATAGTCTGAATTGAGTCAATAATAAGTAATTGTGGTTTTAATAGAGATACTTGGTTTAAAATCTCATCAATTTTGTTTTCCGAAGAGAGGTGGATATTTGAAGACAAAACATTTAACCTTTTTGCCCTTAATGCTATCTGGTCTTCGCTTTCCTCGGCAGAAGCATACAAAACATTTTGCTCAAATGATGATAAAGTTTGAAGAGCTAAAGTTGATTTTCCTATACCAGGACTTCCCCCAAGCAAAATCATAGAACCGCTCAATACACCACCGCCCAAAACTCTGTCAACTTCCTTTATACCAATTGAAGTACGTTTAACTTCTTCCTTATGTAAAATAGCTTCAAGCGTATGTGTTTCTTTTTTTTCTGTGTTAATTCTAGAACTGTTAGTATTTGAGACCTTGAACTCACTTAACGTACCCCACTCATTGCAAGTAGGACATTGACCGTGCCACTTTGGGAAGTCTGCTCCACAAGAAGAACAGAGATAAACTATTTTGGATCTGTTTTTAGCCAAGATATGTTAGAAAATTATTTTAATCACGTAGAAAGTAATGTGAATAAAATAGAAAAAGCTACCAATCTAATCCTAGAGATACATACCATTGTGGCTTAGAAAAGCCTTTTTCATTCCAATCATAAGCTGCTTCAATCCTCCATGGAAGAAAAATTGGTAATTTAATTCCATATCCAACTGTACGAACCCAAGGTGAAAAATCATCTGAAAGGTTATTTCCATATTTAGATTGCAATAATGAAGAATCAGTAAATTCCCTTGTATCATCCCATGCTGCTCCGATATCCATGAATACATGCCCAAAAATATTTCCCAAAGTAATTGGAAAAGGGAAACCAATTTGCAAATACTGAATCAGAGGAAATCTAAATTCAAGATTAGTTAATAGGACGTTTTTTCCAACTCTTTCAGAAAAGCGAGCACCTCGTAATGGGTAAGCAAACTCAGAAAAGTAGATATCCTGCAAGAGCGATTCGTTTTGGCTGTCTAGAATAACATTTCGCCATCGCCATTCTTGCGTTAATCCATCATCTACCCCATTAGTTGTACCTGTACCCCATAACCAATTCTGCATTCCACCTAGAAAATATTTTTGAGGATTTTTTCCTGTACTATTACCAAAAAATAGTCTTCCTGCAAAAGAATAGCTTCTATTAAGCATTAAATATTTTCTTAGATCCATTTTCAGCTTTTGAAATGATATGCCTTTGTCGCCCATCGCGGGACTCAATTCAAGTGTTGTATTCTGTCTAAATCCATCGATTGGGCCTAGATATCCAAAAACCGTATTATCAAAAACATAGCTGAATGTAGGATTTAAAGCAACGAAGCCATCGCTACTTACAACAGTGTTACTTGTTTCATAAGGGTCAATAGCAAATAGCTTATAATCAAGATTGTGTGTTATAACACCAAAATCTACTCTGTTAAATTTATTTAATGGTCTAGATGCTATTGCAGAAATCCCATAGTGTCTCATGCGCGCAGTTAGATCAACGGGATACCCGAATTGATTATAATAGCCTCCAGTTAAAAAGAAATCTGCTTGATGGAAAAGTGTAAAGTAATAATCAGTTCTATTTTTCAAATAAGCATAGTTCAAATAGTAATCACTATTTGAAAGGGATATTTGAGATTCAAGTGCTAGAGATATTTGATGATCTCCCATCAAGTCACTGAAATAAAAAATTAACAAACCTTGATGGCCAAATACATTGTTATAGCCATATTGTCCTTGAGCAATGTCTAGGCTAAACTGAGTTTTGTAGGATTGAGGTATGTAGTCACCAGTATCATTTTTGAGAGCGGTGTTTCTAATTGAAGTACTTTGATTCGCTTCAACCTTTTGCTCATTATAACTTTCATACTCCATTGCAAAAATATGCCTAGAATAATCAGATTGATTTGAATCACTTCCGCGCCATTTATCTTTTCGAAGATCAACAAGTTCTTCTTTTTCAACAAAGTCTTTGTTTAATACAAATTTAGTTGGCTCTACTTCTACCTCCTTCAAGTCAAGAGGATTATTTAACCTATATACATCCCACCCCCTATTTGAGTAACCAGAAAAAACCATAGCATCGTCAAATTTATTTAAGCTCAATTGAAATATACCGGTGAGTAGATTTGTAACTATTGATGTGGTCCTACCTGTAATGTCATATTTAAATAAATTCCATGTACCAGATGAGTCGGCAACATAAAAAAGAGATTCCTCAGTGTTTGAAAAAATCGGATAGTCCTCATTGTAGGCAGTACGTGTTACTTGATTTAAGCTCTTTGTCTTAACATCAATTATATAAATATCTTTGCTCTCATAATCCACTGAAATCATATCTTGAGACGTTGTTGCTGATTTATTAAAAGCATTTTTTCTATCTGATACAAATGCTATTAAATTACCATCTGGGCTCCAAGAAGGTTCTGAATCAGAATAGATATCATTGGTTAAATTATAGTGTTCTTTTTTATTTATATCATAAATATATATATCGCTTGCACCTTTTTCATAGCCAACAAATGCCAGTTTATCGCCTAAGGGACTCCACACGGCACTAAAAACTCCATCCAATTCAAATGGAATCTTTTCTTTTTCTTCGCTATCAACGTTAACTATATAAAGTGCATCACCTGAGCCAGATTTTGCTGCAAAAACTATTCTTTCACTATCAGGCGACCAACTAATTCCTGGCTGTAAAAACTTCAATTCTTCAAAATCCAACGACCTGCTACCTTTAATTAATTTTTTAATCTTCTTGCCAGTTACAGCGTCGATCAGATCGATATCAAAATAGCTAAGATTATTTGTTAGAAAAGCGATTTTACCCCCGTCTGGTGAAATTGACGGGGAAACATTATATACGTTTCTTGCTTTCTTATGATCAGTTAGTTTTTTAGCAATATCATCAACTTCATCTCGCCCTGCCACATCGGGATAAAATTCTTTTTTAATATATTTGTGCCACTGTTCTGTTAATTCATCAAAATCCATACCAATCGCACTTTTAAATCCTTTTTCAGCTCCCCTTAATCTTTTCATCTCTTGGAAGACTTCACCTATTTTCTCTCTTCCATATTTTTCAGCTATAAACTTCCATACCGACTGACCTCCTTTGTAGGCCAAATAGTACTCAAGCTCTTTTACTGTAGGTATGCGCTCATTGATAGCTAAATCACGAATGACCATATCAGCTTCAGTATCCCAATTCGATGATAGGTATTCAGCTAAACCTTCATTTGCCCAAAGAGGTATGCTCCACCTGACTTGGCCACTAGCTACATTATTCATCCTGCCACCATAAATAAGATCATTTATCATTGCATGAACAAGCTCATGGTGGATTACATGCCTAAATGCTTTATAGTCTCCTTCAAATGGAATGACTACCCTATTTTTAAACAACTCCGTAACACCGCCAATCCCTTCGGACATATAAACACCAACGGCGTTGTTTTGTTGGAATTCGTTATGCGAATGATAAACAAGGATTGGAACTCTTTTCTTTAAATTCCATCTAAGATGTTTTGCGATTTGCTCGTAAGCTTCATTTGCTGCCTCCATTGTAAATGTTGCTAGGTCAAGCTCGTCACCATAGTAGTAAACATCAAAGTTTGGGGAGGAGATAAAGCTCCATTCAAAATCGCGATATTGAACCTTATTTTGCCCAAAGGATTGAGCCTGCAATGCGGAACAAAGCAGAAAAAGAGAGATATATGCAATTCTTTTCATAATATTAGTAAAGTCTAATTTAGAGCTTAAGTTCCATAAATTCGAAGGCATAGATTAATTTTGCAATTTAAACTGCAAAATTAATAATAAAGTTTGATGATTGACTGTCCTCTAAGTAAAATATTACTTTATAGGCATGGATTTACCAATATATTTCATTTCCGACATTCATTTGATGTTAAACCGCACCAAGAAGGAAGTTGAGCGTGAAGAAATTCTGTTCAATTTTTTTGATCATGTTAGGAAAACAGGGGGGACATTAATAATTAATGGCGACCTTTTTGATTTCTATTTTGAATATAAGGATGTAATTCCAAAGGTTTATGCACCTTTTTATTATCAAATCCTCAAGTTAAGAGAATCTGGTGTAAGAGTGCATTATGTCCTTGGTAATCATGATTACTGGGTCATGGATTTCATTAATGATACTCTGTTCGATAAAGTATACGATGATGATGTTAAACTTAAAGTAGGTGAAAAGACTTTTTATATTACTCATGGTGATGGCTTTCTTTCCTGGGATAAAAGCTATAGAGCATTAAAAAAGTTTATACGTTCACATTTATTTATTTGGTTTTACAGATCTTTGCACCCTAGAATTGGCTATTCATTTGCTAATTGGGTATCAAAAAAAGGTGATCATTATGTACATACAAAAGAATATAACAAAAAGATTCTAGATGAGATGAAAATTCAATCAAAGCCCTTTTTGGATGGTGGTTGTGATTATTTTATTTCTGGTCATTACCACCAAGCAAAAGAATTAGATATGAAAAATGGCAAACTTCTCATTTTAGGGGATTGGCTAAGCTTCTTTTCATATGGAAAATTTGATGGAAATGACTTAAGACTTCATTTTTGGAAAAAAGATGAAAAAAAATAACTTAATATTTATAATAATTTTTAGTCTATTATTTTTTGAAGGATGCTCAACAATAAAAAAACTTCTTCCTTCACGAAAGTCGAATGATGATATATCCTATGAATTAATAGAAAATCTAAGCACTGCTTTTAGCGAGGGGAAATTACAGGCATTAGAAGAAATGATTGCTATTTATAATGATACGAACCAGCCTTACGATGTTAGGATGGCAGCTGGTGTAGCTCTGGCAGAAACACAGCACCCAACAGCTTTGAATGCTTTATCAGAGGCAGTTGGCGAAGCCGCTGCACTTGATGTAACATTTATGATTGGCTCAATTGAGCTATTGGCAGAGTTTAGAGATGACCCTAAAGCTGCTGACGCTATGATAAGCGCCATGAATAAAGTTGAAGAAAAGACAAACGAACTTGAACTTTCGTTAGTCAAAAATTTGAATAAAGTTCGAACTAAAGATCAGGTGATGGCATTGCTCGATCTTTATGAGGTTAGCAGAAGTAATTTTAATCGAACTGAGAAGCTTCTAACCGAAACTTTAGGCGCTTTAGGTACTGATGAGGTTGTGCCTATTCTCACGCAAATATCTCGAGATCCGTTTGTAAAGCTAGGAATTCGTAACAGGGCTTTAGAAATATTGGGTAAAAAAGACCCATCTCAAGTTGCAGGTGCTTTTGCAGAGTTGTTAGGAGACCCTGAAACTAATCTTGAAGTGAGAGATTTTGCACTAAATACAATGAGGGGGGTAAAAGAAGAGAGCTTAGTTTTAGCCCTTTTACAAACCTATAGAACTGGAAAAGATCAATATTATAATATATTAAATACACTGCTTGAAGCGCTTGGTGAATTTGATGATCCAGAAATAAGAAAAGCCGTTATTGAAATTGCAAAGAATGATAGCTATCCACTAGAAATCAGAAGTAAGGCGATTGAAAAGATTGCTGATATTAGTGATGAGTCAGTAGTGCCTTCTTTGCTACCTATTTTATCTGATTATAATCAATACAAACTTCATGCTCCTGTTATTAAAACAGTTAGGAATCTTGGCGCTTACCCTGATTATGAACAAGAAATCCATCGAAGAACATTTGAAGCTCATAAAAATGCGTCATCTTTAGATGAATAGACTATTATTAATTTCAACAATTTTATTAGCGATGGCGCACTCACAAGAAATCGATACATCATTAGTAAATAACGAAGAGGTTTTAAATACGTCTATTCAAAAGCCCGACTCTTCAACGATAGATACCATAGCGATACCGCTAGACAATCCCCCCGCTTCAGCTGTCTATTCTATAAATGAAAATGAAAAAATTGATTCCCTGAATACAGCTAAACAACTCCCACTAATAAGAGACCCTGCAAGCAAAACTATAGATAGGCTTGAAAGTGGAGAGCCTTTTTTTGAAATAAAGTCTAGTATTGATGTTTTACGTCAACAAGTTGACTCATTAAAAAAAATTATTTCTGTCTACGAAGAAGGCAAAGGATCAATGCCAAATATTAATGAGGAGCTTCTAGATCTAATCAAAATTCCCCAATTAAGACATCGCATTGAACTGCAAAATGGGACCGTAGTAAACGGTGAAATTATTGAAGAAGATGATTTGGGAATAATTGTTCAAACAAGCATAGGACAACTTGCAATTGAAAAAGATAAAATTATTGATATTGTAGAAGATCTTCCTCCATCTGCAAAAGTTGAGCTGCTAGCTGAGCCTTTTGTAGATATTTATACTGATAGAGAAGAAATAGTTGGTTCGTTAAAAAATATAGGTACAAAGCGAGCTGATTTTGTGAGAATTATAGCAAGCCTGTGGTCGCCAACTACTCAGCTTCTATACAAGGATTCTGTTTTTGTTTCAGGTCAAAACACAAAATATTATACAGGCATTAAATCGGCTACTTCTTTAGAGCCAGGCTCAATGAGTGAATTTAAAATTATCATACCTCTTGATAGCAAAGATAAGGTTTCATACAGAACCTACGAGGTGAGATGGGAGTCTTATAAATAAACTACAGCAATCGTGTTTGATAAATATCGTGAATACGAATTAGCCCAACACACCTCATGTCATCTGCGATAACTGGTAAAACAGATATCTGTGACTCTCTATTCTCCATCAGAGTTAATACTTCTGACATCAATGAATTAATATTTATAGTGATTGGTTCGCGAGACATAACTTCTTCAACTTTTGAATTGTCAATATCTACGTTCTGAGCTAACGATCTTCGCAGATCACCCTCAGTAACAATACCTAAAAGTGAATTTTTTTCATCTAAAACTAATGCTGCTCCTTGCGGATTTTCTGTCATTTTTATAACAACATTGCGCAGGTTTGTTTCAAGAGAAACTATAGCTACTTTTTCAATAGGCTGCATAATATCTTTTACTGTGAGTTTCAAGCGCATACCTAAATCGCCAGCAGGATGAAGCTTCGCAAAATCTTCACGCTTGAAATTTTTATGACTCATTAAAACAGCAGCCAATGCGTCACCTATCGCTAGCGTGAGAGTAGTGCTCGCTGTTGGAACTATGCCTAAAGGGTCAACTTCACTTGAAACAGTGGCATCAATAGCTAAATCTACTTCATTTGATAGAACAGAATTCATATTACCAAGAATACCAATTAAAGGGGAATTAAAGTCTTTTAAAATAGGTATTAACCTAAGAATTTCATCCGTCGCACCACTTTTTGAGATAAGGATAGTAGGGTCACCAGGTGCATAAATACCTAGATCTCCATGCACAGCTTCAGCAGGATGCAGAAATACAGCTTTATTACCAATGCTGCAAAGAGTAGAGACAATCTTCTGGGCTATTAACCCAGATTTTCCCATTCCACTTATAACTATTTTACCTGGATGTTCATCAATTATTTTACAGGCTTCAACAACTTTATCAGAAATTCTATCAGCAGCAGAAATCATTTGCTCAGCTTCACCGATTAAAACATTTCTTGATACCAATTTTAAATCGTTTGTCATAATTCAATCTATGATTTGTTAAGAATTTTTAACATGATTGCATTTTGTGCGTGCATTCTATTTTCAGCTTGATCAAAAACTATTGAGTTTGATGACTCCATAACATTATCTGTAACCTCACGGCCTCTCTCCGCAGGAAGACAATGCATGAATAATGTGTCCTTTTTAGTGGAATTCATCATTTGAGAATTAACCTGAAAATTGCTAAAGATTTTTTCCCTGGAACTTGCTTCTTCTTTTTGGCCCATAGAAGCCCATACATCTGTATAAATGACATCAGCCCCTTTAACTGCATCATCAACATTGTGCGTTATTTTAATATTAGAAAATGATGCATTTTGAGCCAATTCAACAGTTGCGCTATCCGGTTCAAATCCTTTTGGGCATAAACACGTGAAATCCAAAGGAATGATTGATGCAAGATTTAACCACGAATTTACAATATTATTACCATCACCAACATAAACGACCTTAACATTATCTACAAAATTCAACTTCTCATAAATTGTTAAAAGATCAGCCATAATTTGACAGGGATGATTATAATCTGTTAATCCATTAACTACAGGAATAGTAGCACTTTCAGATAGTTCTAACATATGTTTATGTTCAAATAGTCTTGCCATTATCATGTCATTGTATCTACTGAGAACTCTTCCAACATCCTTTACAGATTCTCTTTTTCCAATGCCAATATCATTTGGACCTAAATATAGCGCATGGCCACCTAATTTAAAGAAACCGGTTTCAAACGAAACTCTAGTCCTGGCAGAGGGTTTTGCAAAAATCATTGCAAGAGACATCCCAAAAAAAGGCTGATAATCATCATTTACATCATTAACTCTTTTTTTTAAGCGTAAGGCAGAGTCAAGGAAACCATAAATCTCATCCTTATTATAATCACTTACATGAATGAAGTCCCTTTTCAAGTATTTTATTTTCCTTCAATTAGAAGCTTAAACAACTTGGAATCTGATGGCAAAACCAAAGTAGTTTTATCGTCGACTACTTTCTTGTAAGCATCAAGAGTGCGAACAAACTCATAAAACTTTGGGTCAGAAGAATAGGATCTTGCATAGACCTGAACAGCTTTTGCATCTCCCTCTCCCCTTATTTTTTCTGCTTCTTTATATGCATCAGCAAGAATAATTGTTTTGTCGCGATCGGTAGCTGCTCTAATTTTCTGTGCTTCTTCTGAACCTTCAGACCTAAATTTATTGGCCTGTCTTTTTCTTTCAGCTTCCATTCGGGCATAAATTGATTCTTCGTTTTCTGAAGGCAAATCTACTCTACGAATCCTAACGTCAATCACAGAAATTCCGTATGATAAAGTAGCCTTATTGCTAGCTTTAGTAACAACATCCATGATTTCCTCACGGTTTTGGGTAATGATTTCTACCATATCATGCGTTCCAAGCTCTCTTCTAAGCTCAGAGTAAACTATATCATCCATTCTGCTTTTTGCAGTCGGAATCGCTTGAACAGTTTTTAAAAATTGTAATGGGTCAACAATCTTCCATCTTACATAATTATCCACTATGAGAGATTTTTTATCTTTGCTTAAAATCTCTTCAGGAGGGGAGTCATACTCAAGAAGCCTATCATCGAACACAATTCTTTCTTGGAATGGAAACGGAAGTTTTGCATTGAACCCAGGTTCAGTTATAGTCCTAACCGGTTTCCCAAGTTGTAGTATGACAACTTGTTGTGTTTCATCTACTATGAATATTGAGCTTAGTCCAACTAATCCTAAGACTGGCAATATTAGTGCTAATAATCTTTTCATAATCTATTTACCCTCCTTTGCTTTAAGATTAAGAAGGTTTATCAAGTTGCTACCTTCTTTACCATCTGGAACAATTATTTTTTCTCGATTTGATAAAATTTCCTCTGCAGTTTCTAAGTACATTCTTGTCTCAGTTACTTCTTTCGATTTTCTATATTCTTTTAAGACAGAATTAAACTTAGACACATCGCCTTCAGCTCTTGCTATTCTAGCTTCTTTATAACCCTCAGCTTCCCGTATCTCAGCTTGTGCTTCACCTCTAGCTTTTGGAATAATATCATTTCGATATCCTTCAGCTTGATTTACCATTCTATTTTTGTCCTCTTTAGCAGAAGCTACATCTTTAAAAGCTGCAATAACTTGCTCCGGTGGACTAACATCTTGAAGCTGTACAGCAACAACTAAAATTCCAGTATCATATTTATCCAAAATATTTTGGATAAGCTCTTTGGACTCTTCTTGAATCATGAATTTTCCAGATGTTAATGCTTCGTCAATATTATGGCGCCCAACAACAGTCCTTAATGAGGCTTCTGAAGCTTGTCTAACAGTTAATTCTGGCTCAATAAAATTGAAGGTATATGCAACAGGGTCTTTGATCTTGTATTGTACAATCATTTCAGCATCAACAATATTTTCATCACCTGTGAGCATTAAGCTTTCCCTAGCAATTGTTTGATATTGATTTTTTCCAACAGTCCTAAATCCTATTTCAATGCGCTTGACCTCGGTAACTTTAGGAGTGCTAACTTTTTCAATGGGAAATGGAAAGTGATAATTCAAGCCAGATTGAGCTGCTCGAGAATATTTTCCAAATGTTTGCACAACTCCAACCTCGTCAGGTCCTACAACATATATACCTGTCAGCATCCACAATACTAAAGCTATGCCAACCAATGGAAAAACACCAAGTGATAGCTTAGGTATCTTAATTTCTTGATCACCAATAATTATTCGTTTATAAGCCATTATTTACCTTTCTAATTAGTTATCTGACGCCGTAACCGAGCGACAGGTAATTTTAATTGTTCTCTATATTTTGCAACGGTTCTTCGTGCTATAGGATATCCTTTTTCTTTAAGTTTGATAGCAAGATCTGTATCCGTTAATGGTTCTTGTTTTACCTCATCCCTAATTAATTGTTTCAATAAATTTTTTACAAGCTTAATACTTACTTCTTCACCATTTACAGAATTAAGCTTACCTGAGAAAAAAGATTTTAACTCAAAAATACCATATGGAGTATCTACATATTTATTTCTTGTTGAGCGACTAATTGTTGAAATATCCATATTCAATTTATTAGCAATATCTTTCAATTTCATCGGTCTTATCAATGAAGTATCTCCATTAAAAAATTCGGACTGATTATTTATTATTTCTTCCATCACTCTTGTAAGGGTAGACTGTCTTTGTTCGATTGCTTGAATCAGCCACGTCGCAGAATCAAATTTTTGACTAAGATATTTCTTAGTTTCTTTTGATGATTTTTTATTTTTTATCGCTTCTAAGTATTTTGTGTTTAATGAAATATTTGATACCCATGAATCATTAACAGAAATTTTCCACTTATTGTTTTCCAGAGTAATTATTAAATCAGGAATAACTGAATCATTATGTCCTTTTAATTTTCCTTCTCCTGGATAAGGGTTTAGCCTTTTAATATCATTAATAATTTTATTTAGTTCTTCATTATGAATTCCAAGTGCATCAACAATTTTCTCATATTTATGATTTACAAAATCTTCAAAATGCTCAGATAAAACCATTCTATGATTTTCATATTTTTTTTCAGGAATTTGTAATATTAAGCACTCTTTTAAGTTGCGCGCTCCTATCCCTGGGGGGTTTAGCTTTTGAACTAAGAATAATATTTCCTCAACCTTTTCACTAGAAACATTTAATCTATCTGCTATCAGAATTGCATCTAATGTGAAATATCCATTCTCATCAAGATTCCATATGATTTCTTCTGCTATACTTTCATCGCCTTTTGATAAATTAAATTCATTTAACTGCTTTGAGAGATCTTGAAGAAAATCTAATTGCTCAACGATTGGAATATCATCCTTATTGGATTCATTACTATAAATATTGTGAGGTTCGTATTCGTCTGGATCATCTTCATAGTCTATGTCGTCTTTTGAATCAAAAGTTTCTTCTTCGCCAGAACCATCTGAATGTTCAAGCAATGGATTGCTTTCGAGCTCCTCAAATACCTTGTCCTCAAGAGAATTTGTATTAAGCTGAAGAATTAACGTTTGAAGAATTTGTTGCGGAGAAAGAGATTGATTTAATGATTGTTTTTGTTTGATGGCAGGCATTACAACGAGAAACTTTCTCCAAGGTACAATCTTCTTGCTTCTTCATCATTTGCAAGAAATTCTGAAGTACCTGATTTAAGTATTTTACCGTCAAACAGCAGATATGATCTATCAGTGATAGATAGCGTTTCTCTAACATTATGATCAGTGATTAGTACTCCAATATTTTTTTGCTTTAGCGAACTAACTATAGATTGAATATCTTCAACTGCAATTGGATCAACTCCAGCAAATGGCTCATCGAGAAGGATAAAATCAGGATCCATTGCCAAAGTTCTTGCTATTTCAACCCTTCTTCTTTCTCCCCCAGACAAGTTTCCACCATTACTTTTTCTAATATGCTCGATAGATAAATCACTCAATAATCGATCTATTTTATTTTTTTGCTCTTCTTTTGTAAAACTACTCATCTCAAGAACAAGTCGAAGATTGTCTTCAACAGTTAACTTTCTAAAAATTGACTCATCTTGAGGTAAATACCCAATACCAAACCTGCTTCGCTGATACATTGCTTTCCTAGTTATATCCATTCCATCTAAATAGATTGACCCTTCAGTAGGTTTGATCATTCCAGTTATCATATAAAAGGTGGTTGTTTTACCAGCACCATTTGGACCAAGTAGCCCAACTATTTCTCCCTTATTTACCTCAAGATCAACTTCTCTTACAGCCCAAAAATCTCCGTACTTTTTGCAAAGCTTTTCAGCGCTCAATTTTTTGTGGTTATTGCTCATCTGATCCATCATGAAAAACACCAGTGGGTTGCATTATTTCCCAATTATTTAGCTCAATATCCGATTTAAATCCTATGCCATATAATGTGTCATTTTGTTCAGTAATAAAAACAACTCTATCATCCGTAAAAACTTTTTCTTCAACATTATCCCAAGAAAGTGTATCAGTAAATAAGGACACACCGCTATCCGACACTACAACAACATTTCCCATAGCTATCAAAAAATCTTTAGACTCATCAATTTCCGCTATTTCAGATTTTAAATTACTTGTATATATCTCTTCTTCATTAAAAAAGTCAGCGTCCACTTTTTGATCAAGTAATATATATTGACGTTGTTGGTATTTTTGCAAGTGACCAGATTTAATAACAGCTCTCTTTGAACCCTTGTTTGTTAGTGTTATTGTTGCATTCCAACTTTCAGCATCAGGTAATCCATCGCGCGTTTCGCCAATCTTATTCAATTCGGTATTGTTGCAAGCAAAAATAAAAAGACATAAAATTGTTAAACGGTTCACTTTTGCTCAAAAACTTTATTTTTTAGTTTCAAAATTACTTGCTCTAACCTTCCCTGCTCATTTAAAATCCATTCTACTGCTTCACGAAAAGCTCCTTCGCCCCCTTGTTTATCTGTAACGTGAACTGAGGCTTTTTTACATAGATCAACAGCGTTTTGAGTTGCAATTGGTACCGCCACCTTCTCCATTACAGGTATATCAATCAGATCATCTCCAACATATGCAATTTCAGAATCCTTAAGATTGTACTTTAATTTCAATTCTTCATAGGGAATTATTTTATTGAGAGTTCCATTGTATAAATCTTCAATTTTAAGTTCTGCTGCACGAAGTTCAGTAGCAACAGACTTTCGGCCTGATATGAGAGCAAGTTTTATTCCAGAAACTCTTAAGAGGGCAACCCCAGTACCATCATTTACGTTAAATTTTTTCATCTCATAATTTTCATTTCCTATATAAACACACCCATCTGTCCATACTCCGTCAATATCAGAAATGATCATTTTTATTGAATTAATATTATAACTCATTAGTTAACTGCCTCATAAACTTTCAGTAAAGTCTGGAGAATATTTTCAAGTTTGTCAATAGGCCATTGAGTTGAGGCATCTGATTTTGCATTTTTTGGATTATCGTGAACCTCCATAAATACGCCATTACATCCAGCAGCAACTGCTGCTTTAGCTAGAGTTGGTATCATTTCCCGCTGTCCTCCTGTTATATTCTTATCACCTGGCAATTGAGCAGAATGAGTTGCATCAAAAATGACAGGGTAGCCGGTTTGACTCATAACAGGTATGGATGTCATATCAGATACGAGACTATATCCGAAAGAAGTTCCTCTTTCAGTTAAAATAATATTTTTATTTCCAGTAGATTCAATTTTTTCGGCGGCATGCTTCATTTTACCCGGAGCTAAAAATTGACCTTTTTTAATATTGACTGTCTTTCCTGTTGTCCCAGCTGCTAATAAGAGATCAGTTTGTCTACATAAAAAAGCAGGAATTTGAAGAACATCACAAACCTCAGCAACTGAGCTACACTGGTCAGGTAAATGGACATCTGTAAGCACAGGTATTCCCAATTCTCTTTTTACATCAGCAAGAATTGATAAACCTTCGTCTAATTTATCTGGACCACGAAATGATCCAATAGATGACCTATTCGCCTTATCAAAAGAACTCTTAAAAATTAATGGAATGCTTAATGCATTTGTAACTTTTTGAATCTGTTCAGCCATTTTAAGACTGTGATCTCTGGACTCAATAACGCAAGGCCCTGCAATCAAAGGAAAAGACCCATTTTCATATTTTACATTACCAATTGAAATAGTATTCATATTTTAATTTTTCTTTTTATTTAAATGTTTTACGGATGCATTAACGAACTCTCTAAAAAGCGGGTGAGCTTTACTTACCCTACTTTTAAGTTCCGGGTGAAATTGACCAGCCACATACCAAGGGTGATCCTTAAGTTCAATAATCTCAACAAGATTTAGATCAGAGTTTTCTCCAGATATCACCAATCCTTTTTTTGTTAATCTATCGCGAAACCTATTATTGACTTCCCATCGATGACGATGGCGCTCAGAAATGCTTGCTCTTCGATATGCAGAATACGCCTTGGTGCCTTTTTTTATTTTGCACGAATATGCTCCAAGCCTCATAGTTCCACCTTTTGCCTTAATTGCTTTTTGTGATTCCATGAGGTCAATTACGGGGTATGGTGTTTTTTTATTAAACTCGGTGCTATTTGCACCATTAAGGCCGCAAACATTTCGAGCAAATTCGATAACCGCACATTGTAGCCCTAAACAAATTCCAAGAAAAGGAACATTATTCTCCCTCGCGTACTTGCATGAAATTATTTTTCCTTCTGATCCTCTAGATCCAAAACCTGGCAAAAGCAGAATCCCATCCATCCTACTAAAAGCCTTTTCAGCATCTGAATCATTTTTTATTTCTTCTGTAGCAACCCAATGAATATTGACTCGTGCATTATTTTCAACGCCAGAATGAATAAACGATTCAAGTACGCTCTTGTATGCGTCTGGAAGTTCAGTGTATTTACCACACATCGCAATATTTACATTATACTTAGGGTCTTTATATTTTTTAATAAAGGTTTTCAGGTAGGATACATCAGCTCTGCCTGGTAACTGAAGACGATCCATTATTATTTCTGATACATTTTGATTATACAAGGTAAGTGGAACTTCATAAATACTTTTTACCTCTGAGCCTTCAATTACATGGTCTGGGTTTAAATTTCCAAACAAACCAATCTTATTCCTCACATCTTTTGTAAGTTTGTGATCAGTTCTACATAAGATCATATCTGGGGATAAACCTATCTCGCGCAACTTCATGACTGAGTGCTGTGTGGGCTTGGTCTTTAATTCTTCACTTGCTTGAATGTATGGTACGAGCGTTACATGCATCATCGTATGGTTGTGGTATCCCACTTCAAGAGAGAGTTGTCGAATCGCCTCCATAAATGGCAAACTCTCAATATCGCCGACTGTTCCACCAACCTCACAAATAACAACATCAAATTTCTTTGGTTTATTTATCGCCTTGATTCTGGAAATAATTTCATCTGTAATATGCGGAATTACTTGAATTGTAGCGCCTAAATAATCGCCACGCCTCTCTTTTTCTAAAACTGTGCTATAAACTTGACCGGTGGTTGTGTTATTTATCTTTCCCATATCTACATCAATAAACCTCTCATAGTGGCCAAGGTCTAAATCGGTCTCAGAACCGTCATCCAAAACAAAAACTTCGCCATGCTGATATGGGTTCATGGTTCCAGGATCAACATTCAAATATGGATCTAATTTTAAAATGGTAACTTTTAATCCGGCACTTTTTAATAGGTAGCCTATTGAAGCAGCGGCAATACCCTTACCAAGCCCGGATATAACACCACCCAAAACAAAAATATATTTTACTGGTTTTGCTTTTGCCATATCTACTTTTTCAACTCGCTTATATCTTCCAATGTGTCTATACCCTTATTTACTCTATCAGTCAAAACAACTTTTATAGAAATTCCGTTATCGATAGCTCTTAACTGTTCTAGTTTATATTTTTTTTCATTTATTGATATATCCAGATTGGTGAATTTATCTAAAATATCCTTACGGTATGCGTAAATGCCTGCATGGTGATAATATCCCCCAGATTCAATTTCCAGTGGTTTTCGTCTAAATGCTAATGCAAATCTTTCAGCATCTAATAAAACCTTAACAGTGTTTATATCATTAATGCTATCAGCACTTAGCTCTTTACCTGCAACGGTTGCCATTTCTACAAGAGGGTCTTCAAATTCATTGATCAATCTATCTATTAAATTGGGATCTAAAAAAGGCTCATCTGCTTGAAGGTTCACAATGACATCTGCATCAGTATCCTTTGATACTTCGCTTACTCTGTCCGTCCCTGAGGAATGACTTATGTCCGTCATCACAGTCTTTACTTTCCATTTCTTTAATTCATTAACTGTTTCTGCGTCATCAACAGCTATAATAACATCGTCAATTAATTCTGATGTTTTTGCATTCTCATATACATGCACCACCATAGGCTTTTCATCAATTGGAAACAAAATCTTTTTAGGAAATCGCTTTGAGTGCAAACGAGCTGGTATGACTGCAATACATTTCATTGTGTTTGTGCTTTGTTGATTAAGGGGTAGCGATTTGAATAGCAAGCTAATAATTTAACTGGTTCAATGCTGTTCAATGCGTTAATCATTATATTTGACACTTAAAGAGGTGTTTAAATTTATAAGAACTGTTGGGTTGCTACAAGAATGTTTGAAATAAGTTTTTATTCAAAACGCATAGATTCAACGGGATCTAAATTTGCAGCTCTCCATGCAGGATAACTTCCAAAACCTATACCAATAATAGAGCAACTAATAACTCCATAAATAGCCCAATCAATTGGTATTACTGCAGGAACTTTTGCTACTAATGAAATAACATTTCCAGCTGCTATACCAAAAATCACTCCAATTATTCCGCCTATTTGACATAAAAAGACAGATTCGGTTAGAAATTGAAACAATATATGTCTTCTAGTTGCCCCTATAGCTTTTCGTATACCAATCTCTTTAATTCTTTCAGTCACGGATACGAGCATTATATTCATAATTCCTATTCCAGCGACAATTAATGCTATAACGCTTATAGAAAATGCAAAAATCTTAATGGATCCAGTAAACGATCCAAAGGTCTCCATTAATTCGTCATTGGTAGTGATCTCAAAATCGTTCTCTTCTCCAGGTGGTACCTTTCGTATTGCTCTTAGCGCACCAATCACTTCATCCAATGTTTCACTGTACAATTCAGAGGATTCGGATTCAACGGTAATGCCCAAAGAATATGACTTACCTCTAAAGCGTTGTAAAAAGGTGGTCACCGGCATAAAGACATAATTATCTTGGCTTTGACCAAAAGATTGGCCTTGCCTTTCAGTGACTCCAACAACGGTAAAGTTGATCCCATTAAGCTGAATTACCTTTCCTAGTGGATCCTCAAATGGAAATAGAACGTCAACAACATCAGCTCCAATGATACAAACACTGCGTGATAGGTGCACGTCTTCCTCAGTCAAGTTTCTACCATCTGCAATATACGTATTGACGGTTCTCAAAGTGCCATAATCTCCGCCAGAAACTCTAGGAGCTTGTTTTGTCTTTTTATCTTTGTATGTTACAACTCGTACGTTCTGTGTTTCATCCCCACCACTGACAAGTATTGGTAGCTTAGCGCGCTCTTTTAATTGAAAATATTGATCTAGATTAATATTTTTTCTATTTCGATACTTTTCATTTCTTCCAAACTGAATTGCAGGATCTTTGGTTATTAAAAAAGTATTGGTTCCAAACACATTTAAACCAGACTCAATAGAGCTTTCAAGTGTTTTAATTGCAGTCATAACGCTAATGACTGAAAAAATACCAACCGATATTCCTAAAAGAGTAAGCGTCGATCTTAGTTTGTTTGCACGAATAGCATCAAAGGTCATGCGGATACTCTCACGTAAAATACTTTTTATCTGACTGCTTAAAATCACTTTTATTCATACCTCAGTGCATCAATCGGGTCAAGCCCTGCTGCTTTATAGGATGGTATCAGACCAGCAGTAATTCCAACAAAAATGCTTAATGATATTGAAGTTATTGCAAGCCAAATTGGCATTGTTGAAGGGAAAAATTGATTTATTACTAAACTTAAAATATATGCAAAGGATAGCCCAATTAACCCTCCAATTACGCAAATCATGGTAGCTTCCATTAAAAATTGAGTCAAGATCATATTCTTTGTCGCGCCAATTGCCTTTCGAACACCAATTTCCTTGGTCCTCTCTTTAACAGAAACGAACATGATATTCATGATTCCTATTCCTCCGACAACAAGAGATAGGATTGTTATAAAGATACCCACTCCACCAATAGCAAACTTTATAGAATTATATAT
>CENP01002654.1_pt1 | contig 22112 bp, 25 predicted proteins | sample 361281 | NCBI WGS metagenome assembly CENP01 (sample SAMEA2591122, study PRJEB7988) | marine metagenome | biome: marine biome (ENVO:00000447); feature: deep chlorophyll maximum layer (ENVO:xxxxxxxx); material: saline water (ENVO:00002010), including plankton (ENVO:xxxxxxxx) | depth 70 m | reverse complement strand
TGGATTTCTTTTGAAGTGCTAACTTTGTTTCTTCTATACTTTGATTATAAATCTTATCTAATTTGTTTTTATCCAAAGAATTTAGCATAAGTTTCTCTATACTTTCGAAAGCTATGTTAATTGAGGCATTTTTTACATCTTTTATAGCTTGATTTTTTAGTTGCTTAATTTTCTCCTCAGTATTTTTTTTTCTGATTTCTATTTGCTTATGAAAAATTTCATTTGATTTTATGATATTTTTTTCAGCTTGATCGTTTGCGTCTCTAATCATTTTTTGAATTTCAGATTTTGAACTTACAATTTTTTTTTCGTGTTCAGCTAACTTATGCTTAGCTTCTTCTTTTAATTTTTCTGACTCTTCTATTTGTTTTTTTATATTAGTTATATTTTCGTCAAGAGTTTTTTTGATTTTTGAAGGAATCTTAAAATAAATTAAAAGTAAAATAAAAATTAAAAAGGATATTGCCACCCAAAATGTTGCGTCGATTATCATAAATATTTACCCATTTTACTTTTTGAAATTTCAGCAACTGATACCTTAATACTATTTTCGTTTAATTTTTCTCCAATTATATTTTCAATTACTTTGGTTGAAATTTCTTCTGCTATACTTTGTATTGAACTAAATGAGTTTTTTTTAAGATTTAAAATTTCTTCTTCTGTTTTTTTTAATTCTTTTTCAATTTCTATTTCGAATTGCTGCTTTTTTTGATTAATACTTTTATCTAATTGTTTTTTAGACTCAGTAATTATTTTGACAACCTCTTTTCTTGCATTAAGTATTTGATTTTCATAATCTATATTTTTTTTCTCTGCTAAGTCAGAAAGCGCTTTTGCTTCATCCAGATTATCCTTAATTTTTTTTTCTCTATCGTCTAAATTATTTTTTATTTTAGGTATAAAAAATTTAGATAATGACAAATATAGAATGAAAAAAATTAATATTAACCAAAATGCTTGTGAAAGCCAATATTTTGAATCCAGCTGAGGCATACCAGCCTCAGCTGCAAACAAATATGTTTCAAAACAAAATATAAAAATAATAAAGGGTACTTTTTGCCTCATATTTATTTTTAAAATGCAAATAAGATAATTAATGCAACTACAAGTCCAAATAAACCTGTCGCTTCTGCTAAAGCAAAACCTAAAAGCAAATTAGGAAACTGCTTTTGTGCTGCCGACGGATTTCTCATGGCTCCTGATAAGTAGTTACCGAAAATAATCCCGATACCAACCCCAGCGCCAGCTAGTGCGATTGCTGCTAATCCTGCCCCAATCATTTTTGCTGCTTCTAACTCCATTTTTCCTCCTTTTTTTTAATGGTGAAGATTAAGTGCATCATTTAAATAGATGCAGGTTAAAATTGCAAAAACATAAGCTTGTAAAAAAGCTACTAATATTTCCAAGCCAGTTAATGCAACCGAAAAACTAAGTGGTAACCACCCACCTAATAAACCTAAACTTATAACAAAACTGCCAAAAACTTTTAACATTGTATGCCCAGCCATCATATTTGCAAATAATCTGACGGAGAGACTTACTGGCCTACTTAAATAAGAAATGATTTCTATAATTGTTATCAAAGGCAACAATACAACCGGCACGCCTTTTGGAACAAATATCGACAAATATTTTAAACCATGTTTTAAAAACCCTATGATAGTTACCGCAAAAAATATAAACATTGCCATCACTAAAGTTACTATAATATGACTGGTTACTGTGAAAGAATAGGGTAACATTCCGATCATATTGCAAAGTAGCACAAACATAAACAAGGTAAATATAAATGGGAAATAAGGCTTAGCTTTCGATCCAGCTGTATCGCTTATCATTTTTGCAATAAAGTTATAAAACAATTCAGCTATAAGCTGCAATCTACCCGGTATTATGTTTTTTTGATTTGATCCGAAATAAAGAAATAAACAAATTGATAAAGCACTAATGAGCATGAATAAACTTGCGTTTGTAAATGACAAGTCAAAATTTCCCAATTTTATCTCGGGCCCAAGTCGATAAACTTGAAATTGATGCATCGGATTAGCTGCCATAAATTAATGTTCCTTTTAATCTTTTTTTTGCATGTTGTTTGCAACTCTTATAACGTTCATTATTCCTGCTATTACACCTATAAAAAAGAAGATAATAATAAACCAAGGTTTAGTACCAAACCAATTATCTAAAATAAACCCAATAATTGTCCCAACCACTACTGAAGCCACTAATTCGGTTCCCAATCGAAAGGCAGAACCCATGAAAATTCCTCTTTTTTCCTTTTCGTCGGGGTTACTCTTTAGAAATTCCTTTTTTGCAATCCTTAGGCGAGTTTTAAAATCTTTGTCATCCATTTAATTAAGCTACTAATTCTTCTGCTTTTTCTAAGTCAACAGCAACTAATTGGCTAATACCTTTTTCCGGCATAGTAATTCCATATAACCTGTGCATTCTTGACATTGTTAAAGCATGGTGAGTAATTATAATGAATCTAGTTTTAGTTATGCTTGTTAACTCATCTAATAAAGAGCAGAACCTTGTGACATTAGCATCATCTAAAGGAGCATCAACCTCATCTAAAACGCATATAGGCGAAGGATTGACTAAGAATACTGCAAAGATTAAAGATAAGGCTGTTAGTGCTTGCTCACCTCCAGATAGTAAGGTTATAGATTGTAATCTTTTGCCCGGTGGTGAAACAAACATTTCTAATCCAGCTTCTAAAGGATCATCAGAGTCGACTAATTCTAATTTAGCACTGCCTCCACTAAAAAGTTTTGTATAAACTTCATTAAACTTTCTGTTAACTTTTTCAAAAGCATCTAAAAGCCTCTCCCTACCTTTTTGATTTAATTCTTCAATACTAGATTTAAGCTTTACAATTGCTGAAAAAAGATCAGCTCTATCATCTTCCATCTTTTTAATTTCGTCTTCAAATTTTTTGGTTTCTATGTCAGCTCTTAAATTTACAGTACCCATTGACTCTCTTTCTTTTTTAATCTTTTCTACAGAGGAGATTTGATTATCTATTGACGGTAATTCTTCTATGTTAAATTCTGAAAGAGATAATAATTTAGTTTCATCAGTTATATTAAGTTCTGCGTTTATTGAATAAAATAAATCCTTTTTTCGTGTTGCAATTCCCTCCAAAGTAGCCTCGTTTCTAGCTTTATTTTCTCTAAGTATTGTAAGTTTTTCTTGTACATCTCTAATATTGTTATTTATTTTATTGAATCTTTCTTCAGCAGAATTTAGTTCTTCTGTAAGTTCCTCACTTCTTTTTTTGGTGTTTTCTAAATTTTGTATATTTTGACCTTTTGTAGTAGCAATAATTTCGGGATTTTTTTGATTCTCTCTCATCTCATTATTAATTTTCTTTTTTCTTTCTTGTAAATCATTGATCATTTTTTCAGAATTTACTTTTAAACTTTTCCAATTTTCTAACTCAATATCAATATTTTTAATTCTTTCTTTTCTTTTAATTGAGTCGCTTTTAACAGTTTCATTTTTACTAAAATTAGTTGCGTAATTTTCGTGTGCTAATGTTATTTTATCAACTAGATTTTTAAGATTATTAAATAAATCCTTTGGTATTTTCTTATCTTTATCTATTAGTTTACCAATTTCAAGAATCAAATTTTCGAGCTCCTTTTTTAAACCATCTAAATTTCTTTTTGAAAGCTCCAAATTTTCATTTATTTCCACTTCAGTGGTACCAAATGTTTTTTCTGTTTTTAATAATTCATCTTTTTCTTCTAAGATCCTTTTCTCATTAAGAGACGCGTCTAATGAGATACTTTTCTCCCTTTCTAAATCAGACTCAATCGTTAATAATGAACTTTCAAGTTTTGCAGATAATTTTTTAATCCTTTTTTCCTTTTCCTCTAAATTAGTCATATCTAAATTTATTTTTTGTAGTTTAGCTAAGCTTTCTAACTTTCTATCTCTCAGAGGCGTCAATTTTGCGTTTTCCTCATTTAATAACTCTGTATTGTGGTTCAAGTCTATTTTGATTGCACTTATTTCATCATCTTGTTCGCTAACGTTTTCAAGAATTTCTTTTTTATTTTTTTCAATATCAATTAACTTAAGGTAGTATAATCCTGCTTCTGCTCTTCTAATTTCTTTTGAAATTTCTTTATATTTTGTAGCTTCTTCAGCTTGTTTTTTTAAGTTATCTAATTGTTTCTGCTGTTGTTTTTTAAGCTCATCTGCTCTTTTGAGATTATTTTCTGCAGCGTTAAGTCTTGCCTCAGCCTCATGCCTTCTAACATGTATACCAGCTATACCAGCAGCCTCTTCTAAAATTGATCTTCTTTCTACAGGTTTTGCAATAACTAGTTGTCCTATTTTTCCCTGACTAATTAAAGACGGAGAGTGAGCGCCGGTAGATAAATCAGCAAAAAAAGTTTGAGCGTCTCTTGCCCTTACCTCCTTTTCGTTTAAATAATATTTAGACCCTTTATTTCTTTCAATCTTTCTTCTTATTAAAATTTCGTCTAATTTATGATATTGCTCTGGACCGTCCTTATCTTTGTTATCAATTAATAAAGATACTTCAGAAAAATTTTTTTCCGGTCTATTTGATGTTCCAGCAAATATTATATCTTCCATACCAGCACCTCTCATGCTCTTGGCAGATGTTTCACCCATACACCACCTTAATGACTCAACAATATTTGACTTTCCGCATCCATTTGGACCAACAATTCCGGTCAATCCATCTTCAATAAAAAAGGTCGTTTTATCAAAAAATGACTTGAAGCCAGTCAGTTCCAATTTTTTAAACTTCATGAAGTTATAATAATTTATCTATCTCTCTTTTGAAAGATTTGAATTCGTGCTTATCCTCATATTTTTTGTCATTTATGTAAATGGTTGGTGTAGAAGTTATATTATATTCCTTTTGCGCTTCAATTCTCTCATTTAAAATAATTTCTTGAGTTTTATCGTTATTTAAACAAGCTCTTAAGTCAATGTCGTTAATTTTAGAATCAGTTCCAATTTTGATTAAAGATTCGTTAATTTTTTTAATATCTGAACCCACTGCCCACTCTTTTTGTTTATCGTAAATTTTAGTCAAAAGTTCAAATTTTGCTTCTGGGTTCGTGGCGCATCTTACTATTTTTTCCGCGTTAAGAGCTGCCAAATCTAAAGGAAAAGCATGGTGTTCTAATTTTACTACATTTTTATCAATATAATTTTTTTTTAGTTTTCCGTAAATTTTTTTATGAAATGAGGCACAATGCGGACAGGTTAAAGATGAAAAAACTTTGACAGTTATTTTTGCGTTCTCTTCTCCAATTTTCAAAATATCACCTAAAACACTTGTAGATAAAATAAACTGGGAACAAAATAGTATCGTAATAATAATAAATTTAATTTTTTTCATTGTATGCATTAATTAATTTTTCTAACTTATCTTTTAAATGAATATCTTTGATTTTTTTCAACCCGTTATCTAAGTTATTTTTTTTTTTTTTATAGATACAGTTTTTTTTGAACTCATTAATTTTGTATTAATTGTTTTAATTTGTATGTTCTTGATAAAAATATATCCAAAATATGAATTAATTTTATCGACAATATTTTTTTTATTATACTCAACGTCAATTTCTTTTCCATGTATGACATTAAGTATTAAAGTTACATCTTTAGAATTGCCTGGTGCCTTTATATTAATAGGATAACAATTGTTTGAAATCTCATTACCTATAATTTTTGTCCAATTATCAACAATTGAGGATAAATTAAATCCATTTTTCTTTAAAACTTTTTTTATTTGTTGAGGCAAAGTGCTCGATAAAGGTCTAAGCCCTTGAATGAAATTTTTAGTTAAACTATTATTATTTTTTTTTTTATGCATTTAAAGTTTAATTTAACAAAAAATATTTTAGCTTGGTATGATAATAACAAGCGCACTTTGCCTTGGCGTGTTGGTAAAAATTCACCTAATTTGCTTTTTTATAGGGTATTAAGTGAGTTCATGTTGCAGCAAACACAGGTTAAAACCGTTATACCATATTTTAAAAAATTTACAAAAAAATTCACTAGTCTCGACTCATTATCAAGAGCAAATGAGAATAAAATTCTCAAGTTATGGGAGGGTTTAGGATATTACAGGAGAGCTAGAAATCTTTTAGCTACATCAAAAATATTAGTAAACAAATATAATTCTAAACTTCCGAAAGAAATTGATGAAATTAAAACTCTACCAGGTATTGGTGAATATACTTCAAATGTTTTAGCTGCTTTAATTTATAACAAAAAAACATTGGCACTAGACGGAAATGTGAAAAGAGTTATCTCAAGAATATTTAATAGAGAAGTGGATAAAATAGATTTTGAAGACTTTATAAATATAAATAAAAAAAATTTATTTAATACCAGCAGAAACTCAGATCTTGTGGAAGCGATGATGGAATTTGGAGCTTTGGTTTGTAATTCTAAAATTCCAAAATGTGGAAAATGTCCTATTCGAAGTAATTGTAAATTTTATAAATCTAAAAATAAAATTAAGCAGATTAAGAAAGAAGTTGTAAATAAAAATATAAATATTTTTTGTTACTTATCAAAAAAAGGTGAGATAGCTTTAACTAAAAAAAATAATTTGGGTTTTTTAGATAAATTTAACTTACCAAAAATAGAAAGTATTAAAAACAAAAAACCTTTTAAAAAATGGAAATTATTGTCAAAATATAAGAATTCTATTTCAAATAAAAAATTAAGTATTAGCTTATATTATCAGTTCTCTAAAAGCATACCAAATCATTATTCTTGGTACTCTATAAAAAACAGTAATGATTTTATGCCCTCTTTCACAAAAAAAATATTAAAACAAGTCTCAGTTTTATTCTAATGAAAAAAAAAATTGCAATAATTGGATCTGGAATTGCTGGTTTAACTTTAGCAAATTTTTTGTATAAAAATAAAAATCATGATTTTATGATTTATGAAAAAAATGATAGCCTTCCTCTTGACGAGGGTTACGGTATTCAACTCTCAGCTAACAGCATTAAAATTTTGAATGAATTAAACTTTAGTAAAATTAATAGTGAAAAAATATATCACCCAAAAGGCCTTGATATTTACAATATTCAAAACAAAAAATTATGTGATTTAGATTTAGTCCAATTTAATACAAATAATGAAAAATATACCACTTTGCAGAGGTCCACTTTAATTGAATTTTTAAAAGACGATATTTATAATCAACACATTAGGTTTGGAAAAAGAATTAAAGAAGTTTCTGAATTAAAGGGAAAAGTTTTTATTAAATTTGATGATAATACTAATGATCTAGTAGATTATGTAATTGGTGCAGATGGAATCTTTTCCAATACTCGTACATTCTTTGAAAAGAAAAAGAATGCACCAGTTTTCAAAAATGCTATCGCAATAAGAAAGACTCTTAAGTCAAAATTAGGATTGGCTATTGATCAATCTAAAGTTAGTCTTATGATGGGTAAAAATTGTCATTTAGTTATCTACCCAATTAACAAAAATGAAGAACTAAATTTTGTTTGTATATTTAGGCATAAAATAAGCCACCCTGATAATATCAATATTTTACTCGAGAAAGTTGTGGATCAAAACTCTAATTTAAAAAAATTTTTTAATGAAGATTTTAAATCTTGGCCGTTATATGCAACTCCAAAATTAATTCCCTCAACTAATAATAAAGTTTTTTATATCGGCGATGCATTTCATGGTTTTTTACCAACGTTAGCTCAAGGTGCAGGCCAATCAATAGAAAGTGCTTATGAATTATTTAATTTAATTATAAATGAAAGAGGTGATATACAAAGTATCTACTTTCAAAAAAGGTCAAAAAGAGCAAAAATAGTAAGAAGAAGATCAAACCTTAATTTTTTTATATTTCATCTCTCAAGTAAATTTATGCAAAAAATTAGAGACTTTTTTGTGAAATTTTTAGTAAAAAGGAAGAGTTTTATTAATTCTTATTTGGGTACAGTCTATAAAAACTAAAATTGTTTTTCTGCAATAAATTTTTGTCTCAGACTATCAATTAAAACTGTTGAACCATTCATATTATAATGCCAGTAAGTCCAACCATTACAGCTGTCTGCGCCCATTATTTTTGCAGCAACTTTATGAATTGATCCTGCAGACTCTTTATATTTTATACTTCCATCTGCCATTATTTTTGCATTAATTTTTTTCTTAGCATCAAATAAAGACTTTCCAGGCTTTAATATTCCTAATTCTACTAGTGAACCAAAAGGTATCCTAGGTTTAGATTTGTTATTTTCAATTGTATCAAGGTAACTATCATCAATAACTTTTGCTTTTTTAATTCTATCACTAGCAACTTTAAAATATTTTCTTTCTTTTTCTATTCCGTAATAATTTCTTCCTAGTTTTTTTGCTACAACAGCTGTTGTACCGGTACCTAAAAAAGGATCGAAAATTTTATCACCCTTGTTTGTAGTAGCCAATAAAATCCTATGAAGTAATGCTTCTGGTTTTTGAGTGGAGTGGATTTTTTTACCATTTTTCTTTAATCTCTCTTTTCCATTACAAATCGGAAATGTCCAATCTGACCTCATTTGCAAATCATCATTTAAACATTTAAGAGATTGATAATTAAATGTGTATTTTGAGTTTTTATTTTTTGATGCCCAAATAAGAGTTTCGTGGGCATTAGTAAATCTAGTACCTCTAAAATTAGGCATAGGATTGCTTTTTCTCCAAATCACATCATTAAGTAGCCAATACTTTAAATTTTGTATGTGGTAACCTAAGCGAAAAATATTATGGTATGACCCTATTACCCAAATGCTTCCATTTTCTTTTAAAATTCTTTTGCATTCAGTAAGCCATGTTTTAGAGAATTCATCGTAGTGTTTAAAACTAATGAACTGATCCCATTTATCATTTACACCATTTACTTTACTTGAATCGGGACGTCTTAAATTTTTTCCTAATTGCATGTTATAAGGAGGGTCCGCAAAAACTAGATCGAAAGAGTTATCAGGAATTTTTTTTATTTCCGTCAAACAATCACCATTTATAATTTTATTAAAAAAATTCGACATTCAAAGATTCAACCTTAAATTGAATCTTAGGTCAATTATTTTTACGTGAAAAAAAAGGTTATTAGTTGCATTAAAATTATTTCAACAACATGTTGTGTATTGGCTTAAAATTTTTTCTATGAATTGTTGTAGGTCCATATTTTTTTAAACCAACAATATGTTGTCTAGTACCGTAACCAAAATTCTTATCCCAGGCATAATTTTTAAATTTTTTTGACATCCTAATCATTATTTTGTCTCTATAAACCTTTGCTAAGATAGAAGCTGCGCTTATACACTTTATCTTTTCATCACCCTTAATTATGGTTTTACACTTATTTTGAACTTTAGGAGCAAAAATACCATCTACAAGTACTAAGTCGGGTTTTTCCGATAGTTTCAAAATAGCTCTTTTCATGGATAGCAATGTAGCTTTTAAAATATTTAATTTTTCTATTTCTTTAACTGAAGCTATTCCAAATGAAAAAAAGGATTTATTTTTAATATCCTCTGAAATTTCCACTCTTTGTTTAAAATTAAGTTTTTTCGAGTCCTTTAAATTTTTAATTTGAAAGCCTTTCTTTAAAATTACTGCAGCTGAAACAACAGGCCCCGCCAAACATCCTCTTCCCACTTCATCAATTCCAGCTATAATCTTATATTTTTTCAAATTTAACTGACTTTCCTTAGTTTTTCTCTAATCATTTTTAAGTCTATCCATGAGAATTTTTTCTGGTCTGGCTGCCTTAAGAGATAGGCTGGATGAAAAGATACAATTGAAAATATTTTAAATTTATTGACTTCAATCTCAATCCATTTTCCTCTCATTTTAGAAATTACATCTGCATTTTTTAAAATAGCATTCATTGCAGTACTGCCTAAAAGTAAAATTATTTTTGGTTTAATTATTTCTATGTGTTTTTTTAAGTACGGAAGATATCTTTCAACTTCCGTCTCGGTAGGCTTCCTATTTTCGGGAGGTCTATAATTTACAACGTTAGTGATGTAAACATTTTTACGACTAAGATTAATAGCATTAAGCATTTTATCCAACAATTGTCCCGCTCTCCCCACAAATGGAAATCCTTCCTTATCCTCATTAGCTCCTGGTCCCTCTCCAATTATCATTACTTTTGCATTAGGATTCCCATCTGAAAATACAAGATTTGATGCATTTTCTTTTAATTTACAATTTTTGATTTCATTAATTTCCTCTCTTAATTTTTGTAAATTTTTAGCCTTATCTTTTTGAACGATTGGCTGTCCAAGATTGTATCGATTTATTGATTTATTACTAAAGATTAAATTATGATTAATCAAACTATAGTATTTAATTAACTTAGTTAATTTGTTATTCATATTTTTTGATATTATGAATAAAATTTTTAAACTAATTGGAATAATTTTACAAACCTTCTTTTTCTATATTTTGATATTTATAAGTTCTAGTATGAGTTTAGAAAAACATTATACAAGGGATACAATATCAAATTATTTTTCTGGTATTATTTCTCTACAAAATAATGATTATGAGTACTCTTATAATTTTTTTAAAAAGCTTAACAATCTTGAGGACAATCATTATAAATTTTCAAAATCATATATTGAGACCTTAGTAAACAATTCCAAAATTAATGAAGCATTTAAATACTCGAAGAAATTAAAAAGTAAAAAAAAGAATTTTTTTCAAAGTGACATAATCATTATTAGTAAGTTTATAAAAAACAACAATTTATCTAAAGCTAACGACTATTTAGCTTCAACCAATAAAAATAACTATACCCCATTACATGACCTACTTAGCCAGATAATATTTAGCTGGGTAACTGTAGAAAAATCAAAATTAAATTATGATGATGCTAAAGAAGTATTTAAGTTGATAAGTCCTAAATATAAAAATATCAAAAAAATTAACGATATTTTCTTAAATTGCTACTTTGATACTGCCAAAGTAAATGAAAAGTTTTTAAATTTAATTAACGATCAAACAACTGATTTCTCAAGATATACATTTTTTTATGCAAACTATTTGTTGAAAAAAGATCTTATAAAAAAAGCAAATTCAATTTTAAATTCACAATTAAAGCTGACTCCAAGAAATTTACTACTTAATCAGCTATATTCAGATATCAATAAAAAAAAGGAAAATTATTTAAAAAATAGTTTTGATTGCAAAAATATATCAAATATAATTGCTGAATTGTTATACATAACTGCTAATGCTTTATCGAATCAAAGTTTATATTCAAAATCTAATTTCTATATAAATCTAGCAAAATATTTAAATCAGGTTTTCTTTTCTTACAACACTTTACTTGCTGAAAATTTTATCATGATAGGTAATTTTGAAAAGGCAAAAAAAAATTACCTTCTTCTAAATAGATATGGTGACCACTATAGTTGGCATTCTTCAAAACAAATAGCTTCACTTGATATTGAAAAATCTCAAACCGAAAAAGCTTTAAAGTCAATAGAAACAAGTTATAAAAATTTAAACTCACCCGACAATTATCAAACATATGATTTTGCACAGTTTTTAAAAAATAATCAAAAATTTAAAAAGTCAATTAAGTATTACTCAAAAATATTACAAAACATTAAACGGTCTCATGAATTATATCCAAAAGTTAAAGATGGAAGAGGTATAGCTTATGAACAAATTGGGGATTGGCCAAAAGCAGAGAAAGATTTCTTAGACTCGTTAGAAGTTAAACCAAACCAAGCTTATGTAATAAATTATTTAGCATATAGCTGGATTGAAAAAGGAATTAATATAGAAAAATCACTTAAAATGTTAGAGGAAGCGAATAGACTAAGATCTAATGACGGTTATATAACAGACTCTTTAGGGTGGGCTTTGTATAAATTGAAAAAATATGAAAAAGCAGAAGAATATTTGAAAAAAGCTGTCCAACTTATGCCTCTAGATCCAATAGTTAATGATCATTTTGCTGATATCCTTTGGATGAATGGAGAAAGGCTCCAAGCAAGATATTATTGGAGGCACGTCTTAAGTCTTAAAGATGTTGAAGACGAACTTAAAAATAAAATCGAAAATAAAATACTAAACGGCCCAACCACATTAAATTAATGAGATTAAAATCTTTTTCAAAAATTAATTTAACATTGAGAGTTTTAAAAAAATTAAAATCTGGTCTACATAATATTGAAACTAATTCAACATTAATTGATTTGTACGATGAAATAAATATTAAAAAAAATAAAAAAGATATGGTTATTTTTAGTGGAAAATTTAAAAATAAACTAAACTCAAAAAAAAATAGTGTTATTGATACATTGTATTTACTTAGAAAATTTAAAATAATTAATAATTTTTATAAGATCACAATAAAAAAAAATATACCGGTTTATGCAGGACTAGGAGGAGGAACTAGTAATTCTTTAAGTATTGCTAGGTACTTTTTAAAAGATAATTTCGATGAAAAATTATTAAACTCTTTTGAAAAAAAAATTGGATCAGATTTCAGATTATTTTTAAACAATAATTCATTTCAAAAAAATTTAAGAAAAGTTTTTAAAATAAAAAATAGTATTAGATCATATGTTTTACTTGTATACCCAAATATTAATTGCAAAACAAAAAACATATATAAGAAAGTTAGAAATTTTAGCCCTAAATCAAGCGTGAATTATCTAAAAAGAATTAATAGAAAAAAATATATTGAAATAATTAAAAAAGATCGTAATGATTTGCAGCACATTGTAGAAAAGAAGTATCTAAAAATTTCTAGTCTTTTAAAATTTATTGGCAAATTAGAGGGGTGTATCTTTTCTAGAATGACTGGCTCCGGCTCAGTTTGCTATGGAGTTTTTAATTCAAAACAAACCGCTAAATTTGCAATGGCTAATTTGAAAAGAAAATACCTTAAATACTGGTGCGTTATTACAAAAACTATTTAATTTAAATATTTTATGATATATGAAGCAAAGTATTGGGGCATAGCCAAGCGGTAAGGCAGTGGTTTTTGGTACCACCATCCTAGGTTCGAATCCTAGTGCCCCAGCCAAAATAATGAAAAAATTTATTAGAAATCTAACCTTAACAATTAGTAAGTATTTTTTACCATTTTATAATTCAAAAGATATAAAACTATTATTTAAAAATTTAGAAAATGGTGAGACCAAGGGAAAAGAAGTAGCAATGTTTGTCGGAGGTTGTGTAAGAAATCATTTACAGTCTAAAAAAATTGAAGACATTGATATTGCAACAATATTTACCCCGGATGAAGTGAAAAAAAAATTACAACATTCGAAATTCAAAATCATAGATACAGGGGTTGAACATGGATCAGTAACTGTTGTATTAGAAAATAAAAAATTTGAATTAACTACTTTAAGAAAAGATATCAGAACTGATGGCAGACATGCCGAAATAGAGACAATTGATGATTGGAAAGAAGACTCCAAAAGAAGAGATTTCACAATAAATGCAATCTACTTAAATAAAAAAGGAAAAATTTTTGATCCACAGCAAGGAATTAACGATCTTAATAATAAAGTTGTTAAATTCATTGGGGATCCACAAACAAGAATAGAAGAAGATTTTCTTAGAATAATAAGATTTTTGAGATTTTCAATACAATACGATTCTTCCGTAGAGAACACTACAGTCCAGGCAATTAAACTAAAATTAAATGGTATTAAAAATCTTTCTAAAGAAAGGGTTTTATCAGAATTAAAAAAAATACTGAAATTAGAAAAATTTTTTATGTTGGTTAATAATAAAGAATTATTAGAAATTTTTTGTTTAGTTTTTCCAGAATTTGAAAATATTGATAGATTAAAAAATTTCAATTTAGTTAAAAACTATATAGAAAATTCAGAAATATTACTATTAGCGATATTACTTGTAGACTTAAAAAATAATCACGATTATTTTTCTCACAAATACAAAGTACCAAATAAAATTCATGAAAATTTATATTTGTTGGGCAATAAATTTAAAGACTCTAAATTTGATAAAGAGTTTTTTAAGAAAAAATTAAAGAATAATTTATATGATATAGGTTTAAAAAATCTAAAAATATTATTTTGTTTAAATTTATTAGATAAAAAGAAAATTACATTGAAAGAAATTAGTTTTTTTCAAGAAATAGAAAGAATTTCAATTCCAAAATTTCCTTTTGATGGAAAATTTTTAATTAAAAAAGGTATTCAAGAGGGAAAAAAAATTGGAAAAATTTTGAAAGAAGCTGAGAGGTTTTGGGTACAAAATGATTTTAATTTATCATCTGAAGATATTGAGACAATAATTAAGAAAAATTCATCTACAAATTAAATATAATCCACTTGTAAAATCTCAAAATTTCTTTCTCCTGATGGTGTTTCTACAGTAACCATATCATTACAAACCTTTCCTATTAATGATTTGCCTATAGGGCTTTTAAAATAAATCAGATTAAAATTGATATTGGCTTCATCTTTGCCAACTAGTTTATACTTGATTTTCTTTTTTGTTTCCAAATCTTCGACTAAAATTGTTGAACCAAATATTACTTTACCGTTGTTATCCAACTTAGTTACATCAATTACATTTGCTCTTGCTATTGTATCATTAATAGATAAGACTCTACCTTCAATTTTAGCTTGCTGCTCTTTTGCTGCGTGATACTCAGCATTTTCTTTTAAATCACCATGAGACCTCGCTTCTGAAATGGCCTCCACAATTTTTGGACGTTCAATATTTTTTAGATTTTCTAATTCTTTTTTTAGTTTTTCTAAACCATCCTTTGTAATAGGTTCTTTATCCATTTTTATTACCATTTAGCTTTTGGCGGCAAAGACATTAAAATTGCTTCAGTATTTCCTCCAGAATTTAACCCAAATTTTGTTCCTCTATCGTACAATAAATTAAATTCTATGTATCTACCTCTCTTAAGGAGTTGTTTATCTTTATCTTTATCTTTATATCTTAGTTTCATTTTTCTCTTAATTATTTTTTTTGATATTTCTAAAAAACTTATTCCTACCTCTCTTATAAACTTAAAATCTTTTTCCCAATTTTTATTTTCATAATCGAAAAAGATACCACCGATACCTCTAGGTTCGTTTCTATGGGGTAAAAAGAAATATTTATCACACCATTCTTTATATCTATCGTAATTCTTGTTATTTTCTTTACAGACTCTCTTTAAAGTAGAGTGAAAATATTTTTCTTCAACTTTATCTTTAAAGCTAGGTGTCAAATCTATTCCGCCTCCGAACCAATTTTTTGATGTAACTATAAATCTTGTATTAAAATGAATAGCAGGAATTTTTGGGTTTTTCATATGAGCCACTACTGAAATTCCAGAGGCCCAATATTTACCATCTTTTTGCGCTCCAGGAATATCTTTACGAAATTTTTTTGAGAATATACCAAAAACTGTTGATTTATTTACACCTACTTTATCAAAAATTTTTCCTTTTTTTAATATTTTATAAGTACCACCTCCACCTTTAGAATCTTTAACCCAATTTTTAGAATCAAATTTCTTCGAACTTTTATTATCTTTCTCTATTTTTTCAAAATAATCACATATTTGCGCTTGTAAATATGAAAACCATTTATCTGAATATAATTTTTTTTCTTCGATATCCATGTCAAAATCTTTTAATTTGCCTTAGAGCTTCTGCGGCTGCAATCGAAGCTGCTATTGAAATATTTAATGATCTTGTTTGAGATGCTATAGGTATTTTTAAAACATTTTGAAGTTCGTCGTGAACATATTCTGGCACACCTTTGCTCTCTCTACCTAAAAGAATCATGTCATTATTCTTGAACTTAAATTTAAATAGTGATTTTTTACCTTTAGTTGACATTAATATTATTCTAGAATTTTTGTTTTTCTTTATAAGATCCTTTAAACTTTCATATCTTATAATACTACTATGATTTATATAATCCATAGCTACTCTTTTAAACCTATTGTCGTTTAGATTAAAACCGCATGGCTCAATAATATGTGTTTTTAGTCCGAAGCAAGCACAAAGCCTTAATATTGAAGCTGTGTTTTGCGGGATATCAGGTTTATACAGAGCAATGCTTATCATTTTCAATAATATTATGTGTCATTCTGACCCTAGAAAACTTTAATTTTCTGTCTTATTTAATAAATAAGAGTATAAACACTAATATGGACAAACCAGAGAAAAAAACAACAAATAGAAGAGATTTTTTATTTACTACTAGTTACACGGTTGGCGCAGTTGGTCTAGGTGCTGTAATTTGGCCTTTGATTGACCAAATGAATCCTGATAAGGCTCAGCAAGCTTTAGCAACAACAGAGGTTGATATAAGTCAAATTGAACCTGGTAAATCCATTACTGTTTTATGGAGAGGAAAACCAGTTTTTTTAAAAAGAAGAACTCAAGAGGAAATTTTGGAGGCAAGATCAGTTTCTTTAAATGATCTTCCTGATCCTGAAAAAGATGAAGAGAGAGTTAAAAGTGGAAAAGACGAATGGTTAGTTATGTTAGGCGTTTGTACACATTTAGGATGCGTTCCCCTTTCAAACAAAGGAGATTATAAAGGATGGTTTTGCCCTTGTCATGGATCACATTATGATTTGTCTGGTAGAATTAGAAAAGGTCCAGCGCCTAAGAACATGGAAATACCGAAATATGAGTTTGTTGATGCTAACACTATTAAAATTGGATAACATTTATGAGTGAACAAGAATACGTACCAAAATCAAAAGCTGGAAAATGGTTTAATGATAGACTACCTTTACTTTCATTAGCTTCCCATTTAACAGATTATCCTACTCCCAAAAACCTTAATTATTGGTGGACCTTTGGTGGTATATTAACTTTTTGTTTATTAACCCAAATTATTACAGGGATAGTTTTAGCAATGCATTACGTTGCGCACGCAGATTTAGCTTTTGCTAGCGTAGAGCACATTATGAGAGATGTTAATTACGGTTGGCTAATTAGATATATTCATAGTAATGGAGCTTCAATGTTTTTCTTAGCAGTTTATATTCATATTTTTAGATCTTTATTTTATGGATCTTATAAGTCTCCAAGGGAAATAATATGGATAATAGGATTGATGATTTATCTTTTAATGATGGCTGCTGCATTTATGGGTTATGTTCTGCCTTGGGGCCAAATGAGTTTTTGGGGAGCCACAGTTATTACGAATTTATTTAGTGCGATTCCTTTAGTTGGAGATAGCATAACTACATGGTTATGGGGTGCATACTCAGTTGACAATCCAACATTAACAAGATTTTTTAGCTTGCATTATTTGATACCTTTTCTAATTTTAGGTTTAGTCGTTTTACACATATGGGCTTTGCATGTACCAGGAAACAATAATCCAGTCGGCATAGACATAAAAAAACCGTCTAAAGATACTGTTCCTTTTCACCCGTATATTACTATTAAAGATGCTTTTGCTTTACTTCTTTTTATGATTATTTTTGCTGGTTTTGTATTTTTTGCTCCTAATGTTCTAGGACATGCAGACAATTACATTCAAGCTAACCCAATGGTTACTCCAGCGCATATAGTGCCGGAGTGGTATTTACTACCTTTCTATGCAATTTTAAGATCAGTACCAGATAAACTAGGCGGTGTAATTCTAATGTTCGGTGCAATATTCATTTTATTTGTACTACCTTGGTTAGATACATCTAAGGTAAGATCAGCAGTATTTAGACCAATCTACAGACAATTCTTTTGGATTTTAATCGTGGATGTGTTGGTTCTAGGTTACGTAGGAGCAATGCCAGCTGAAGGTATTTACCTAGTTTTAGCTAGGGTTGGAACTGTTTATTACTTCCTTCACTTTTTAGTAATATTACCAGTGGTTGGATATTTAGAAAAAACTGAACCTGTCCCTTTAAGCATATCCGAGCCAGTCCTATCGGGTTCGGCTGATTATTCAATAGCGAAGAAGGATAATGAAAAAATTTAAATTATTTTTTTGGATACTATTATCTCTCACTATTTTTAACACTCTTAAATCTGCAGAACAAATTGATCCAATAAAAGTTGATTGGAGCTTCAAAGGTTTACTTGGTAAATTCGATAGAGCATCTCTACAAAGAGGATATCAAGTATATAATGAGGTTTGTGCATCTTGTCATTCAATGCAGTATTTGAGTTATAGAAATCTTGGTGAACCGGGTGGTCCTGAATTCTCAGAAGAAGAAGTTAAAGCTATAGCAGCAGGTTTTGAGGTCACTGATGGTCCAGACGCTCAAGGGGAAATGTTTACTAGACAAGGAAGACCATCTGATAAATTTGTGAGTCCTTACCCAAATGTTAACGCAGCTGCTGCAGCTAATGGAGGAGCTTATCCTCCTGATATGTCTGTTTTGGTAAAAGCAAGAAAAGGGGGCGCCAATTATATTTACTCAGTTTTAGTTGGTTATGAAGATCCACCTCCTGGGGTAACATTAGATGAAGGCGTTTATTACAACAAATATATGATTGGTAATAAGATTAAAATGCCAAATAATTTATCTGACGGTTTAGTAGAATATGCTGACGGGACAGAGGCAACAGTTGATCAAATGGCAAAGGACGTTACTACTTTTCTAAGTTGGGCTGCAGAACCAGAGCTAGAAAGCAGACATAAAACTGGGGTTAAAGTAATTTTATATTTAGTTCTATTATCAATTTTAGTTTTTCTAAGCATGAAAAAAATATGGTCACGGGTTAACCCTGAAGTATAAAACATCACCATCTTTTACAATATAATCTTTACCTTCTATTCTTAATTTTCCATTTTCTTTACACTTTTCAGTACTACCGAATTTAATAAAATCGGAGGTATCTACCGCCTCTACTCTTATGAAATTTTTTTCAAAATCGGTATGTATAACACTAGCAGCTTTCGGTGCCGAAGTATTTTTCCTCACTGTCCAGGCTCTACTTTCTTCCTTGCCGGATGTAAAAAAAGTTTCTAAACTAAGCAAGTCATAGCCCTCTTTGATAAGTTTATTTATACCCATTTTCTCAAGACCTATCTCTCTCATAAATTTAAATTTTTCGTCACCTGTTAGACTTGATAGTTGATCTTCAATATCTGCACATATAGTTATCACTTTTTCTTTTGAATAAGTTTTCATAATATTTAATGTATGATCATTTCCATCTTTTAAAGTCGCTTCATCAACGTTACATACTATTATTTTAGGTTTTAAACTAAGCAAACCTATTTGATTTAAAAATGCTTTTGACGGGTGTTCGAAAGAGTGAAGATCATTTCCATTATTTAGCACTTCGAGCGATTTTTTTAAAATTTCAACTTCTTTTTGAGATAGAAGCTTTTTTTTGGATTTTTCTAGTTTTTTTTGAATAGTTTCAATATCTGACAATGCAATCTCTGTTTTAATAGTTTCGAGATCTTCTACTGGATTTACTTTGTTATTGACATGTTGAATATTTTCACTTTCAAAACATCTTACTAAGTGAATAATTGCATCAACTTCTCTAATGTGAGATAAGAATTTATTTCCTAAACCTTCCCCCTTTGAAGCCCCTTTTACTAAACCAGCAATATCAACAAAAGTAATCGTGGTATAAATTTTTTTTTTGGAATTAGATAATTTCGCAAGAGTATCCAAACGATTGTCTGGCACATCCACTACACCAATATTAGGGTCAATTGTACAGAATGGAAAATTAGCAGCCTCTGCATTTTTTGTTGATGTTAAAGCATTAAATAAAGTTGATTTACCCACATTAGGCAAACCTACAATACCGCACTTAAATCCCATTTAAATTCTGATTTACTTTACTCGAAAATAAATCGATTTTCTTATCTATTAAAGTTGGAACAAGTTTTACAATATTTTCAGTTATTTCTTTTATTCTTTCATCTTCGTCATCTTTAAAATCTTCAAGCACATGGCTATTTACTCTTTTTTTTTCTTTTGGATGACCTATGCCCACTCTTACTCTTGAATAATCTGTTCCAATAAATTTATCTATTGATTTAATGCCATTATGACCAGCACTTGTTCCACCTACTTTTGCTTTAACTTTTCCAAAATCTATATCAAGATCATCATGAAAAACTATCACATTTTTCGCATCGATTTTAAAATAATCAATTAATTCTTTAATAGCTGTTCCTGAGTTATTCATGAATGTAAGAGGTTTAATCGCGTAAACTTTTTTGGACTCTATATTTCCTGTTGTAAGAAGACCTTTAAATTTTGGTTTTTGCTTTGAGAGTTTAAAGTGAGAATTGATAGCATCAATTATCTTAAAACCAATATTATGTCGATTATTCTCACTATCAGGTCCAGGATTTCCTAATCCAACAAGTAAAAGCATATTATTTATTTTTTCTCAGCAGGTTTTTTTTCTGCTGGTTTTTTATCCGCAGGTTTTTTATCAGGAGCAGCCTCTTTATTTTTTTCGTCCTTTTTAGCTGGTTCACCATCTTTGCTGGCTGCTTCGGTTTTGCCTTCTGCTCCTTCTGCAGGCGCTTCTCCTTCCGCTCCTTCTGCTGCTTCACCTTCAGCTGGTTTTTCTGGTTCTTTAATAATTGTTGGTGCTGCCACTGTTGCTATTACAAAATCCCTATCAACAATAACAGGTGTAACATTCTCAGGCAATTTTACAGATGAAATCTTTATACTAGTCCCTATATCTGTACCAGCTAAATCTATTGTAATATCTTCAGGTATACTATCAGCAGGACATCTTAACTCAACTTTTCGTCTTACAATATTTAATACACCACCTCTCTTTAAGCCAGGTGAGTCGCTGTTATTAATAAATTTTACAGGAATTTCTATCGCAATTTTAGTTCCTGAAACTATTCTTATTAAATCTAAGTGTATTGGTTCCATCGTTGTAACGTGATATGCTACATCACGAGGTAAAACTTTTTCTTTTTTACCATTAATTTCAATTTCAAATACTGTAGATAAAAATGACTCATTTTTAATAAAATTCCTTAAATCTTTTTTTGCTATAGATATTTTTTCATTTTTGTTTTTTCCACCATATAAAATGGCTGGAATGAATCCATCTAATCTTAATTTATTTGTATAGCCTGCAGTAGACTTTTCTCTTATAGTAGCTTTAATATTCATCATAAACATTTAAAAATTGAAAAGATTATTTAACTCAACTTTAAAAATAAAACAAGTGTTAATTGAACAAATCTGACACCGAAGTAGAGTTTGAAATTCTTTTAATAGCTTCAGCCATTAATGATGAGATAGACAATACCTCAATTTTGTTGTTATTTTTTATTTTTTGAGAGTTATCAATTGTATCAGTTATTATTAATTTTTTTATTTTTGATTTTTTAATTTTATTAGCTGCATCTCCACTTAAAACAGCATGGGTAATAAACACATAAACTTCAGTTGCTCCATTCTTCTTTAATGCATCAACAGCGTTTATAATTGTTCCTCCACTATCAATTATGTCGTCCACGATAATACAAGTTTTACCTTTTACGTTACCTATAATATTCATGACTTGAGATTTGCCAGGCTTTGGCCTTCTTTTATCAATAATTGCTAAGTCTGCTTTGATCTTTGTAGCAAGCCCTCTTGTTCTTTGTACACCACCAACATCAGGCGATACACAGATCAATTTTTTATTTTTTAATTTTTTTTTTATATATCTTGCAAATAAAGGAGTTGTAAAAAGGTTATCAACTGGCATATCAAAAAATCCTTGTATTTGACCAGCATGTAAATCAACTGTTACAACTCTACTTGCACCAGCATTTGTAATTAAATTTGCAACAACTTTTGCAGAAATTGAAGTTCTTGGCACAACTTTTCTATCTTGTCTTGCATATCCATAGTACGGAATAACAGCAGTAATATTTTTCGCAGAAGATCTTCTTAGAGCATCAACACAAAGCAATAATTCCATTAAGTTGTCATTTGCAGGATTAGAAGTCGACTGAATTACGAATACACTATTTCCTCTTATGTTTTCATTAATTTCAATATAAATTTCGCCATCAGAAAATCTTTTAATATTTGTGTTAACGAGTTTCAGTTTAAGTAATTTCGAGATTTCTTTGCTGAGTTTAGGATTGCTAGTTCCAGATAAAATTTTCATGAAATGTAATTATTTATACAATTA
>CENP01190568.1_pt1 | contig 22196 bp, 18 predicted proteins | sample 361281 | NCBI WGS metagenome assembly CENP01 (sample SAMEA2591122, study PRJEB7988) | marine metagenome | biome: marine biome (ENVO:00000447); feature: deep chlorophyll maximum layer (ENVO:xxxxxxxx); material: saline water (ENVO:00002010), including plankton (ENVO:xxxxxxxx) | depth 70 m | reverse complement strand
CCGCCACTATGAGCTAAAAGAATAATTTTATTAGTAAGCTTTTTAAGATTTAAATTAATCTCTGACATACATTTCTCAAACTAATTACAAATTTAAGAATTAGCGTAATTTCTTTTCAAATTTTGAGAAAAGAGATTTTTTTTTTTGTTTTCTCATATTTTTACATGAATTTTGCATAATCATGTTTAAATATAAATTTTTTAGTTCAATTATATTTTCATCGGTAACCACAACCTTTCGCTTACGTTATCGCCCCATTGGGGTGTAACCTTTTTTGGAGTATGGTAAGCCCTTCTCCCCTTTCATCTCATTTATATTTCACTTAAACATTTATGAAAATTTTACACGCAAAAGCGGAACACGTTATATATTCTAAAGAAATAAGTCTTTGCATCGATGAATCAGCAAAGGTTAGGGGTACTGGAATTGCCCGAAGGACACCTGAATATATTGCTAAAAAAATTGAAAATAGAAATGCTGTTATAGCTCTAGATTTAGAAAAATTTGCAGGTTTTTGTTATATAGAAATTTGGGGACATGGAAAATATGTAGCACATTCTGGACTAATAGTTGCACCAAATTACAGAGGAAAAGGTCTAGCAAGGAAAATAAAAAAACAGGTTTTTGAACTTTCCCTCAAAAAATATCCAAAAGCTAAAGTCTTTGGAATTACTACAGGTATGCCTGTAATGAGAATAAATTATGACCTTGGCTATAAACCAGTCCACTTTTCAGAATTAACAGATGATCCAGAATTTTGGAAAGGATGTCAAACTTGTAAAAATTATGACATTTTGACAAGAACAGAAAGACAAATGTGTTTGTGTACCGGAATGCTGTACGATCCAGAACAAAATAACAGAAAGACTAACCAGAATGAAAGTATTAGATCAAATTTATTTTACAAAAAAAAATAAAATGGAACAGGAAAAACTAGTTTTAGCTTATAGCGGTGGATTGGATACCTCATATTGTCTTAAAAAATTATCTCAAGAAAACTATGAAGTACATGCGGTTTGTATAAATACAGGGGGATTTTCAGATAATGATATCAAATCAATGGAGAAAAGAGCTTATGAAATAGGTGCTTATAAGTATAAAAACGTAGACGGTTTAGAAACATTTTATTATAAAATTGTCAAATATTTAATTTTTGGAAATGTACTTAAAAATAATACCTACCCTTTATCTGTAAGTGCAGAAAGAATTATTCAGGCTGTTGAAATAGTTTCCTATGCTAAATCAATAAATGCAAAATATATTGCCCATGGCAGTACAGGAGCAGGTAACGATCAAGTTCGTTTTGATATGATCTTTCAAATTTTAGCTCCAGAAATTAAAATTATTTCACTAATTAGAGATCAAAACCTCTCAAGAGAAAGTGAGATTAAATATTTAAATTCACATGGGATAAATATATCTTGGGAGAAAGCTAAATATTCAATAAATACTGGACTTTGGGGTATAAGCATAGGTGGTGCTGAAACATTAAACTCTAGGGATCCTTTACCCGAGTCAGCCTACCCAAGTAAAGTGATTAAATCTGAATCAGAAGAATTACAAATAGAATTTAAAACCGGTGAACTATTTGCTATTAATGGAAAAAAGGGTAAACCATTCGAGTTAATTCAAAGGCTGCAAATTTTAGCAAGAGATTTTGGAATAGGCCGTGATATTCATGTTGGTGATACTATCATTGGAATTAAGGGAAGAGTTGGATTTGAGGCTGCAGCTCCAATTATTATTATTAAGGCACATCATCTTTTAGAAAAACACACTTTGAGTAAATGGCAACTTTTTCAAAAAGAACAACTAAGTAATTTTTATGGGATGCAACTACACGAAGGAAATTATTTAGATCCTGTTATGAAAGATTTAGAGGCATTTATGGAAAGTAGTCAGAAAAAAGTTAGCGGTAAGGTATATCTCAAATTACATCCTTACAGGTATGAACTTGAGGGAATTGATTCTCCACATGATTTAATGTTAACAAAATTAGGTAAATATGGAGAAATTAATGAAGGTTGGACAGCTGAGGAAGCAAAAGGATTTATCAAATTAACCGGAAATTCGTCAAAAATATATCACTATTTAAATAAAAAAGATGATTAGAGTAGGAGTTATTGGTGGTTCTGGTTATACAGGTGGAGAGCTTATTAGATTAATTCTTCAACACTCCTTTTTGGAATTAGATTTTGTCTACAGTAGGTCTAAAGAAGGTGAAAAAATTTCAACGTGCCATCCTGATTTATTGGGTCAAACAGAAATAAAATTTACAAAAAAAATAAATAAAAATATTGATGTTGTTTACCTGTGTTTAGGTCATGGTAACTCATTAGAGTTTTTAAAAAATAATAATTTATCCAAAAAAATATTGATAGTTGATTTAGGTAATGATTTTAGGTTAAAAAGGGATAGTAATTTTAATGGGAGAAATTTTGTTTACGGTCTTCCTGAACTACAAAAAGAAAAAATTAAATCCTCAGATTCTATTGCAAACCCAGGCTGTTTCGCCACAGCTATTCAATTATCTATTTTACCTCTTGCACAAAATCAAAATTTAAAAAATACTTTACACGTCAATGCTACAACCGGAAGTACAGGTGCAGGAGTTAGTCTTAATCCAACATCCCACTTTAGTTGGAGAAATAATAACTTTTCATGGTATAAGCCTTTTAAACATCAACATATAGAAGAAATATATCAAAGTGTAAATCAATTAGGCAGTAATCCAAAAATTAATTTTCTTCCTAATCGTGGAAATTTTACAAGAGGAATTTTTTCAACTTGTTATACTGAATATAATGGGAGCCTTAATGATGTCAAAAAGATTTATAAAAGCTTTTACAAGAAACATCCATTTACATTAATCTCTGAAAATGAAATTAGTTTAAAATCTGTAATTAATAGTAACTACTGTTTTTTGCATTTGTACAAACACGAAAATATATTATTAATCACTAGTATTCTTGACAATCTAATTAAAGGAGCCGCAGGTCAAGCTATACAAAATACAAATATTATTATGGGCTGGGAAGAAGATGCGGGACTTCAACTAAAGGCCTCAATTTTTTAAAATAAAAAAATGAAAATAGCTGTCATTGGAACTGGAAATTTAGGCCTAAGTATTGCAAAGGGTCTGATAATTAATAACACCCACACAACTTTATATTTAACAAAAAGGAATTTAGATTCAATTGAATCTATGAAAGAATATAAAAATGTTTTTATAACAAAAGATAATAATAAGGCAGTTAAAAATTCGGATATTTTAATTTTAGCCATACAACCCAACCAGTTAGACAATGTTTTAGAAAATATTAGTCCAAATCTGAAGGAAAATCATATAATTATATCAACAGTTACAGGATATACTCTTAAACGTGTAGAAGAAATTATCGGAAATAAATTACCAATTATAAGATCAATGCCTAATACGGCTATATCTGTAAGAAAATCTATGACATGCCTGTGCAGTAATATAAAAGGGAAAAAGGTTTTAGCAATTGCAGAAGCTATATTTAATGGCTTAGGAACAACTTTAATTATTGAGGAAAGCCATATGCAAGCTGCTACGGTTTTATGTGCAAGTGGAATCGCTTTCTGGATGAGATTAATTAGAGCTACCACACAAGGTGGCGTTCAATTAGGTTTTGATGCAGATATAGCATTAAAAATGTCGATGCAAACTGCTATGGGTGCATCCAGTCTTCTTATTGAAACAGGTACCCACCCTGAAGAAGAGATAGATAGAGTGACAACACCAAGGGGTTGTACAATTACGGGTTTAAATGAAATGGAGCATCAAGGATTGAGTTCATCACTTATTAGAGGTCTTAATGCATCTTTTGATAAAATAAATGAAATCGCTAAACAATAATAAATCCAATATAAATGAATTTATTTGACGTATATCCACTTTATAAAGTAAAGCCTAGCAGTGCGAAAGATGTCTATGTCTATGACAATCAAGGTGGGAAATATCTAGATCTGTATGGCGGTCATGCGGTTATATCTATTGGTCATAGTCACCCTCATTATATTAACCAAATAAAAGATCAATTGGATCAAATTGCATTTTATTCTAATGCAATTCAAAATCCACTCCAAAAAAGATTGGCAGATGCAATAGGCGAACATTCTTCACTTGATAATTATGAACTTTTCTTATGCAATAGTGGTGCAGAAGCAATTGAAAACGCTTTAAAACTAGCTTCGTTTCATACCCAAAAAAGTAGGATAGTTGCATTTAAAAATTCATTTCATGGAAGAACCTCTGCAGCCGTTGCAGCAACAGACAATGCAAAAATTACTGCCCCATTAAATGAACAACAGGTCGTTACTTTTTTACCATTTAATGATCTTATGGCTTTAGAGGTTGAGCTTGCTAAAGGAGATGTTTGCGCAGTAATTTTTGAAGCAATTCAAGGAGTAGGGGGATTGGATGAGCCAAATGAAAAATTTGTTTATGGGATGGAAAAAATTTGTGAGAAATACCATAGCTCTCTGGTGGCTGATGAAGTCCAATCAGGTTTTGGAAGATCAGGAACTTTTTTTGCTTTTCAAAAGTTCAAAATAAATCCTGACATCATTACAATGGCCAAAGGTATGGGAAATGGTTTTCCAATTGGTGGGATTTTAGTTAATCCAAAAATAAAGGCAACTCACGGTCTTCTTGGAACTACATTTGGAGGAAACCATCTTGCGTGTAGAGCATCACTTGCAGTTTTAGATATAATTAAAAAAGATAATCTACAAGAAAAGACTAAATCCCTTGAAAAATATTTTAAAAATAAAGCATCTTCAATAAAGAAAATAAAGAAAATTAAAGGAAGGGGATTGATGTTAGGTTTAGAATTTGATTTTGAAGTGTCTTCTTTGAGAAAGAAATTAATTTATGATTATAAAATTTTTACGGGAGGAAGCAGTAATAAAAATCTTATAAGAATATTACCTCCTCTTACAATACAAGAAAAACATTTTGAATATTTTTTCAAGTCTCTTGAAAAGGAAATGGAAAAAAACTATAATTAAATGGAACAATTTCTAACTCTTAACGATCTGCCTAGCCTGATTGAGGCTGTAAATGAGGCCATTGAACTAAAAAAAAATCCATTTTCTTTTAAATCACTTGGAAATCAAAAAAATTTAGGAATGCTTTTTTTTAATCCTAGTCTAAGAACACGTCTCAGTTCACAAAAAGCAGCGGAACTTTTGGGATTAAAAACAATGGTAATGAATTTTTCAAATGAAGCATGGGCATTAGAATTTGAGGATGGTACTCAAATGAGTGGTTTGCGCTCTGAGCATATAAAAGAAGCTGCAGCTGTTGTTTCACAATATTGCGATATGGTTGCAATTAGAGCTTTTGCAAGTTTAAATAGCAAAGAAAATGATGAGAAAGAAATTGTTCTAAAAAGTTTTAAAAAATATGCGAGTATACCAGTAATTAATATGGAAAGTGCTACTGCACATCCACTTCAAGCTTTAGCAGATGCAATCACAATTAAAGAAAAGAATAGTGTAAAACGTCCAAAAATTGTTCTTACTTGGGCTCCTCATCCAAAAGCATTACCACACGCAGTTGGAAATTCATTTGTTAGGATGGCAAATAAAATAGATTGTGATTTAATTATTGCTCAACCTAAAGGCTATGAGTTAAATCCCTTAATTGTAGGAGATAATACTATAGTTTACAATCAGGAACAAGCATTAGAAGGTGCCGATTTTGTCTATGCTAAAAATTGGTGTTCATACTCGGATTATGGAAAAATTTTAAAAACTGACGACACCTGGATGATAACAGCAAAAAAAATGAAACTTACCAATAATGCAAAATTTATGCACTGTTTACCAATTAGAAGAAATATAGTAGCATCAGATGAAGTTTTGGATAGTAATAATTCATTAATTATTGAACAGGCGAATAATAGAACATATTCTGCTCAATTAGTATTAAAAAAAATACTAGAAAATGGATAAATTACATGTTGTCAAAATTGGTGGAAAAGTAATTGAAAATAAGGATTCTTTAATATCATTTTTAGAAGATTTTGCTAGGCTAGAAGAATCAAAAATTTTAATCCATGGCGGCGGTAACGAAGCTAATAATATCTCTAAAAAAATAGGTTTAGAAATTAAAATTGAAGGAGGAAGAAGAATTACAGATTCTGATAGTCTTGACCTTATAACAATGGTTTATGCAGGGAAAATAAATAAAAAAATCGTTTCACTTCTTCAGTCAATTTCTTGCAACGCTTTGGGAATTTCTGGTGCAGACGGAAATGCTTACTCTGCAATAAAAAGGCCCATAAAGGATATTGATTTTGGTTTTGTTGGCGATTTAAATGAAATAAATATTCCATTTTTTACAGGCCTAATTAAACAAAATATTGTTCCTGTTTGTTGTTCAGTTACCCACGACAGAAAAGGACAGCTTCTAAATACAAATGCAGATACAATTGCTGCTTCAATTGCATCTGCTTTATCTAAAAATTTTAAAGTTATACTAACATATTGCTTTGAGAAAATGGGAGTTCTAGAAAATATTAATGATGAAAACTCGGTTATACCTTTTATTGATACGAAAAAATATCATGAACTAAAAAATACAGAAACTATATCCCAAGGTATGATGCCTAAATTGCATAATTGTTTTGAATCTTTAGAAAAGGGTGTTCAAGAAATTCGCATTGGAAACTCAAGTATTTTTTCACAAAAAAATCAATTTACTAAAATTAAAAAGTAATGTTGAATCAAAGAGCAATAAAACTATTACAAGATTTGATTGAAATAGAATCTTTCTCTAAAAATGAATCAGGAACTGCAAAACGCCTTGAGAAATGGTTTAAAGATTCTAATATCCCTTTCCAAAGAAAAGAAAATAATTTATGGGCTGTAAATAAATCATTTGATCCTAAAAAACCAACCTTATTACTTAATTCACATCACGATACAGTTCTTCCCAATAAAGCTTATACTAGAGATCCTTTCAAAGCCGATATTTTAGATGATAAATTATATGGTCTAGGAAGTAATGATGCAGGTGGAGCATTAGTTTCTCTTTTGGCTTGCTTTAATTATTTCTTCGAAAAACCAAACTTAAAATATAATCTTTTAATGGTAGCATCTGCCGAAGAAGAAACTGCAGGAGATAAAAGTTTACGCTATTTAATCCCCTACTTGCCTAAGATTGACTTTGCTATAATCGGAGAGCCTACTCAAATGGAATTAGCAATTGCAGAGAAAGGTTTGGTTGTTTTTGATATTGAAATTAAAGGAACACCTAGTCATGCTGCACATCCCAATAAGGACAATCCACTTATGAAATTACCTGAAATAATTAAAAAAATTGATAATATTTCTTTTGAAAAGGTATCACCAATATTAGGTCCCGTAAAACTAACACTCACACAAATTAATGCTGGTAGTCAGCATAATGTAGTTCCATCTGAAGTCAAATTGGTACTGGATGTCAGGGTAAATGAATGCTATCAAAACCATGAGATTGATGAAGTGATACAAAAAGCTTTGCCTTGTAATGTAAAAGCAAGATCACTACACCTAAAAAGTTCTTCCATAAGTGTTGATCATCCAATTGTAAAAGCCGGAGAAAAGTTAGGAAGAAAAACATATGGTTCCCCTACCCTTTCGGATCAAGCATCATTGAGCTGTCCTTCTTTAAAACTTGGCCCTGGAGATTCTACTCGCTCTCATTCTGCTGATGAATTTATTTATATCAAAGAAATTGAGGAAGGTATTTCAATTTACATAAATCTACTAAAACAAATAATATGAAACTTTGGCAAAAAAAAGGAAATAACTTAAACGAAAAAGTAGACTCTTTCACTGTAGGAAAAGATCGAGAATATGATATGGTACTTGCAGAATTTGATTGTGAAGCTTCAATAGCTCATGTTAAAATGCTTGGAAGAGTAGGATTAATAAATAATGATGAGGTTAAGCAACTCTGTTTAGTCTTAGATGAAATTAAAAAAGAAATAAAAAATAAAACTTTTAAAATTGAAAAGGAATTTGAAGATGTACATTCAAAAATCGAATATTTTTTAACCAAAAGACTTGGAGAAGTTGGAAAAAAAGTTCACACTGCAAGATCAAGAAATGATCAGGTATTAGTTGCTATGCATCTTTATGTTAAAAAAGAATTAAGTCAAATTAAAATGAAAATAATTAAGCTTTTTGATCTACTTCTATCATTAGCAGAAAAATATCAAGACAACCTACTCCCTGGTTATACTCATCTTCAAATTGCAATGCCCTCATCTTTTGGTTTATGGTTTTCTGCGTATGCTGAATGTTTAATAGATGATCTGTACTTTTGGCAAAGCGCATATAAAATTGCAGATCAAAACCCACTAGGAAGTGCAGCAGGTTTCGGAAGTTCATTTCCAATAGATAGAGATTTAACTACTAAAACATTAGGGTTTTCAGAGCTTAAGATTAATTCTGTTGCTGCACAGATGAGTAGAGGAAAGCTTGAAAAAAGTGTTGCAATTTCTTTATCAACTTTCGGAGATACACTTTCCAAATTTTGCATGGATATATGTCTCTATATGGGACAAGATTATGATTTTATTTCATTCCCTAATGATTTCACTACAGGATCGAGCATTATGCCTCACAAAAAAAATCCAGATTTGTTTGAATTAGCAAGAGCAAAATTTAATGTGATTAAAGGATTACCAAATCAGCTAACCCTTTTAACGTCAAATCTTCCTAGCGGCTACCATAGAGACCTTCAACAAGCTAAGGGTGCAATAATTGAGTCTATTAATGAAACTAAAGAATGTTTAGAAATCCTCCTTTTAAGTTTACCCAAAATTAAGGTCTCAAATTATATTACAGATAAAAAAAAATACGATTATCTTTTTACAGTTGAGGCACTTAACAAAGAGGTTTTGAATGGGAAGACATTCAGGGATGCCTACAAGAATTTAGCAAAAGTTATCGAAAACGGAAAGTTTAAACCTGATCGAAAAATAAGTCATAAACATATTGGAAGCTTAGGTAATTTAGGATTAGATAAACTAAAAGAAAAAATAAAACCTTTTTTATCTTAAAAATCTTTGTAATTCCATTTGCCTCGATATGTTCTATCTAGCATCAAACTTGCCCCTGGATCATTTATAAATTTTTCTGAATTAGGATTCCAGTTTAATGGACGCTGAAGGGCATAAGCGATATTTACAATATTACAAACAGTAGCTGTTCGATGTCCAACCTCTACATCACATATAGGAGGTATTCTTTTTTTTATAGCTTTTAACCAGTCCTTATGGTGGTTGTCGCTTAAATATACTCTCTCATAATTGACTTTATCGATGGTTTTTTTTGCAAGGGATCTATCGGGATAAGTTTTTATATAACCTCTACTAACTTCCAATTTACCTTCAGTTCCTATAAATTGGATTTCATTATTGCCTCTACCCCACTTTCTATGATTAACTTCAATACCGTTTTGATATCTAAATGATAATCCAATATTTGAAGAAGTAACTGGGGGGATATATTCTGTTGGTCCAGTTTGATCTTTATCTAAGGCCCATTGCACTATATCAAACATATGAGCACCAAAGTCAGTGACCATTCCCCCTCCAAATGGAAAATAATTTCTCCACTGTGCCCAACGATTATCACCAATTGGACAGGCAAGATCTTTATGGTAGCCTCTATATGGCGCTGGCCCAATCCAATCATCCCAATTAATATTTTTGGGTGTTGGCTGAGTAGGTAAATCACAAGATATGTAGGGTGCCCCGATGGCAACATTAATTGTTTTAACCTCTCCAATATATTTATTACGAATAAGTTCAACAGCATGCCTAAATTGACCCCATGATCTTTGCATACTTCCAGTTTGGAAAATTATTTGATATTTTCTAGCAGCATCAACTATTGCTCTACCCTCATACACAGAAGAAGAGAGAGGTTTTTCACAATAGACATCTTTTTTTAATTTAGCAGAGTCCACTGACATTTGTGCATGCCAATGGTCAGGTGTGGCAATGACTACAGCGTCTAATTCTTTATCATCTAATAATTCTCGATATGATAAAAATTCTTTTATTTTTCGATTACTTCTTTGATTTTCAGTTAATTTTTGATTTAATTTTTTTGAAAATAAAGTCGTTTTTTCAAAATCAACGTCACATACTGAAATCACCTCAGCTTCACTGTAGTTGACAAAATTTTCCATCAAACCTCTTCCTTGTCTACCTGCACCTATAAAACCTATTTGAATTTTGTCGTTAGGACTATTACCCTTCCTCGCCAATAAATGGCTCGGGATAATACTAAAAGCTGAGGCTGCAACACTACAGTCTTTAATAAAATTTCTTCTTTTCATAACTAAAAATCTATCTAATCAAAGTTATATATGTAAGGGGCGGTTTTCTGATGCTGCCAGAGCGGCTTCTTTTATGGCCTCTGCATATGTAGGATGTGAGTGGCTCATGCGTGCAATATCCTCAGCAGATGCGCGAAACTCCATTGCTGTTACAGCTTCAGCTATCAGATCAGCTGCTCTTGCTCCAATCATATGTACACCTAAAACTTCATCTGTTTCAGAATCGGCTAAAATTTTAACAAATCCGTCAGTGTCCATGCTTGCTCTTGCTCGTCCTAGAGCACGCATTGGAAACTGTCCAGATTTATATGATTTCCCTTCGCTTTTTAGCTGCTCTTCCGTTTTACCTACAGATGCAACTTCAGGCCAAGTATATATAACATTTGGAATTAAATTATAATCTATGTGCGGCTTCTGACCTGCAATCAACTCTGCAACCATTACTCCTTCCTCCTCAGCTTTATGAGCTAACATTACACCTCTGACAACATCACCAATTGCATAAATATTTGATTTAGATGTTTGTAAATGTTCATTTACTTCAACACGACCCAATTTATCAACTTTAACTCCTGCTGCTTCAGTATTTAGTAAATCAGTGTATGGTTTTCTACCAACGGAAACTAAACAATAATCACCTGTAAACTTTATATTTTCACCAGTTTTGTTTGAAGCCGTTATGATTACTTCTTTATTTTTTCTTTCAACTTTTTTAACTTCATGAGACAAATAAAATTTAACCCCTTGTTTTTTCATGACTTTCATTAGTTCTCTTGATAATGATGCATCCATTGCAGGGGTAATTCTATCCGCATACTCAACAACAGATATTTCAGCGCCTAACCTTCGATAAACTTGTCCCAGTTCCAAACCTATTACCCCACCCCCAATAACAATTATATGTCTGGGAATTTCTTTTAGCTTTAGCGCCTCAGTTGATGTAATTATTCTTTCTTTATCAACATTAATAAAAGGTAAAGTACCAGGTTTAGATCCAGTTGCAATAATTATATTTTTAGCTTTTATTGTTTGCTCCTTATCTGACGTAACTTTAATATGATTTGAATCTATAAAACTACCGATACCATTGTATACACTAACATTATTTTTTTTCATCAAATAATTAATTCCCTTGGTAGTCTGATTTACTACCTCAGCTTTTCGATCAATCATTTGTTTAAAGTTTACTTTTATTTTACCGTCAAATTCAATCCCATGCTCTGAAAAATGTTTAATTGCATCCTCATAATGATGAGATGAATCCAATAAAGATTTAGATGGTATACACCCTACATTGAGACATGTCCCACCAAGGGAATCATACTTTTCAACTAGTGCGGTTTTCATACCTAGCTGAGCACTACGTATTGCAGCAACGTAGCCACCTGGTCCAGAGCCTATAATTGCGATATCAAAATTATTCATATTTAAATTCAGTTTATAATCAAAAATACAAATGTTTCCAACCTACATCAATTCTTTAACCAATTTTTAGTTGAAATTGTTATAACTTGTAATGAAACTAAATTGAACTCAATTTGAAAAAAAATGAACTTTCATTGGGACTTGCAATAATTCCTTTAATATTTTTAGTTTTTCTACTTTCAATTAATGTATTTATATATGGTGATAATGCCTTAAATGGGTCAAATCAATTTATATTATTAATAGGGGGAGCTATAGCAGCAATAATCGGCTTTTATAAAAAAATTCCCTATAAAAAAATGATAAAAAAAATAGCCGAAAACCTTCAGTCGGTCACAGGGGCAATATTAATTTTACTTTTTGTTGGAGCACTTGCAGGCTCTTGGCTAATAAGCGGTATAATTCCAGCTATGATTTTTTTTGGCCTAAAAATATTACATCCAACAATTTTTTTACCAGCAAGTGTCATCATTTGTGCACTAATTTCTTTAGCAACTGGAAGCAGTTGGACAACTTCTGCAACTGTAGGAATAGCACTAGTTGGAATAGGAAATGTTTTGGAAATTCCATCAGGGATGGTAGCAGGTGCTGTAATCTCTGGCGCTTATTTTGGAGATAAACTTTCACCATTGTCAGACACTACTAACTTAGCTCCTGCGATGGCCGGTGGGGAATTATTTAAGCATATCAGATATATGACTTTTACAACAATACCAAGTATTTTAATAACGTTGTTTGTTTTTCTTGTTATAAGTTTTACAATCACCACGTCCGGAAATACTGAAACAAATGAACTATTATTAGCTATTGAAGAAAAGTTTACAATTAATATGTGGCTATTCTTGGTCCCAATTAGTGTTATAGTTCTAATTGTTAAAAGAACACCTCCTCTAATTGCATTACTCTTTGGTACCTTAATGGGAGCTTTGTTTGCTTTACTTTTTCAGTCTCAAATACTATTAGAGATTGCCGGATCAGATGTTTTGAATGCTTCTGTAGCGTATCAAGCGATAATGAATGCAATAACTGTTTCAACCAAAATAGCTACTTCTAATATTTTATTAAATGATTTATTTATTTCAGGTGGAATGGAAGGTATGTTGGGTACAATTTGGCTAATTATATGTGCAATGGTATTTGGTGGAATAATGGATGCTGTTGGTGCTCTTAGTAGAATAAGTTCCTCCCTTTTAAATTGGGCTGAAAATACTTTTCAGTTATTCGCGAGTACAATTGCCTCGTGTTTAGCTGTCAACTTAACTGCTTCAGATCAATATTTATCAATAGTAATTCCTGGTAAAATGTTCAAGAAAGCATATGAAGAAAGAAAGTTAGCTCCTGAAAATTTAAGCCGTACTTTGGAAGATTCAGGAACTGTTACTTCGGTATTAATACCATGGAATACGTGTGGTGCATATCAGTCAGGAGTATTAAATGTTGGTGTTGGAGAGTATTTCATCTTTGCTATTTTTAATTGGATAAGTCCATTTATGACATTACTTTATGCTGCTTTGAATATTAAAATTTTGAAAAAAAGTTAGATTTAAAAAACTAATGTTTGCATTAATTACATTATAGGAAAAACTTATTAATGAATAAGTAATTTTACAAGCAAAAATTTTAGATACTTAGTTAAGGTTTATTAAATTTATTAAAAAATTTTAACTATTATGAGCGAAACCAAATGCCCATTCCATGGGTCAACTACAACACCAAACCTTGGGACACAAAATAAAGACTGGTGGCCAAATCAATTAAACCTTGATATACTCAGACAACATGGAGACAGAAGTAATCCGATCCCAGAGTTAGACTATAAGGAAGAGGTAAAAAAACTCGACCTTGACGCTGTTAAGGAGGACATTAAAATAATGCTTAAGGATTCTAAAGACTGGTGGCCTGCTGATTATGGCCATTATGGACCCTTTTTTATTCGTATGACATGGCATGCAGCTGGAACATACAGGACAGGTGATGGCCGTGGTGGTGCGGCAACAGGAGCACAAAGATTTGCTCCATTAAATTCATGGCCAGATAATGGTAATTTAGATAAAGCAAGACGCTTACTCTGGCCAATAAAGGAGAAATACGGAAATAAATTGTCATGGGCTGATCTACTTGTGCTTGTTGGAAATGTTGCTATTGAAGATATGGGAGGACCTAATCATGGAACAGTTATGGGTAGAGAAGATATTTGGCAAACAGAAAAAGATATTTATTGGGGTGCAGAAGACAAATGGTTGGGTGATAATCGTTATGGAGATACTCGCCAGTCGCTTGAAAATCCACTGGCTGCTGTTCAAATGGGTTTAATTTATGTAAATCCTGAAGGACCTAACGGAATTCCTGACCCAGCACTATCTGCTCAAGATGTAAGAGAAACTTTTAAGCGTATGGCGATGAATGATGAAGAAACTGTTGCTCTTACTGCTGGTGGACATACTTTCGGTAAAGCACATGGAGCTGGTGACGAAGCACTTGTAGAAGCTGAGCCTGAGGGTTCTCCAATAGAAATGATGGGCTTAGGCTGGAAAAATAAATATGCCTCTGGAATTGGTGTTGATACAATTACGAGTGGTATAGAAGGTCCGTGGACAACTAACCCAATAAAATGGGACATGGGATATCTCGAACTACTTTTCAGATATGAATGGGAATGCAAAAAAAGTCCTGCTGGAGCATGGCAATGGCACCCTATTAATTGTGCAGAAGAGGATATGGTTCCTCAAGTAGACGGAAGTGAAATTAAAGTTTTACCAATGATGACAACTGCAGATATGTCATTAAAAGTTGACCCTAAATATAAATTGATTTGTGAAAGATTTTTAAAGAACCCTGAGGAGTTTGGAGAAACATTTGCTCGTGCCTGGTTTAAACTATTACATCGTGATATGGGCCCAAAAAGTAATTATGTCAGTGGGGATTATAAAGACAGTGAATACATTTGGCAAGATCCTACACCTACAGGAAAGTTGCTTACTTCGAATGAAGAAGATGTCATTAGAAAAACAATTGCTGATTCAGGTCTAAGCATACAAGAGATGGTTAACACGGCCCTGTCAAGTGCTATAACTTTTCGAGGTTCAGACAATCGCGGTGGAGCAAACGGATCAAGAATTCGTTTAGAACCGCAAAAGAATTGGGATGTTAACAATCCACATGAACTTGAAAAAGTACTTAATGTCTATGAAAAAATAGCTGAAAATTATGATGCTAGTATTGCAGATGTAATTGTTATTGGTGGTGCGATTGGTATTGAAAAGGCAAGTGGACACAAGGTTAATGTGACTACCGGTAGAGGTGACGCAACTCAAGAAAATACAGATATAGAATCTTTCAATCTTCTTAAACCAAAAGCCTGTGGTCTAAGAAATTATTCTGAAAAGGAATTCTCTGTAAGTCCAGAAGAAATTTTCCTCGATAAAGCACAGCTTTTAGGATTGACGCCAGCGGAAATGACCGCTTTAACTGGAGGTTTACGTGCCATGGGAATTTCATTTTCAGGAGACGGCATTTGGACTGATGGTAGACTAGATAATACCTGGTTTAAAATACTTCTTTCAATGGATGTTGAATGGAGTTCAACCGACTATAACAAGTATGAAGCAAGAGATAGAGAAACAGGTGAAATATTAAGAACAGCTTCAAGAACCGATCTTGTTTTTGGGTCTAACTCTGAACTTCGCGCTATAGCTGAAGTTTACGCACAAAATGATAATAATCAAAAGTTTGTAGTCGACTTTATAAGGGCGTGGAATAAAATTATGAATGCCGACCGCTTTGATTTAAACTAACTAAATAAATATTTTAAAATAAAACCCGGTTAAAACCGGGTTTTATTTTATACAAATTTTAATAAACTAATTTTTCATATTTCAGGCTTAGCAAAAGATTTTTAATGAAACACTTTTGCGATTGAATTTGTATTTTTGTATCACAAACTAAATTAATGGTAGAAAAGGAAAAAAGTTCTCAAACTGATCCAAAAATTAGACGTCAACGTCAAGTATTATTTGGAGGAGGACTATTCTTATTAGGTTTGCTTTTGATAATATCATTTGTGTCCTATTATTTCAATTGGAAAGAAGATTATAGTTCTCTCGAATCTTTTTTTGATAAATCAGTTCCAGCAAAAAATATTTTAAGTAAGGTAGGTGCATTTGTTAGTCATTTATTTATATATCAAGGGGTAGGCTTTTCATCCATACTTTTCCCATATCTCCTTTGTTTGAGTGGTTTTAAGTTATTTTTTGATGTAAATACAGAAAAAATACTTTCTAATTGGTCTTGGGGTATTTCACATATAATTTGGCTAACTGTTTTCTTAGGGTATCTATTTCCTTCAAACCCAAAATACTGTGGAGTTGTAGGCTATGAATTAAATTTAATTTTAAAATCCTACGTAGGAGAAATTGGTGTATTGGCAATTTTGATTTTCTTTTTTATGTGCATCGTTGTTATTCAATTAAAATGGACACCAGAAAATATCCAACTTTGGTGGAACAAACTTTGGAGCGAAAACAAAACGTCCGAAAACCAAAGCGAAAATTTTGTTGAATCTATTCCTTTAGACCCAAGCCAAAAAGAAAATGAAAAAAATGATTCTGAAATATTTAAAAATTCGGATGTAACAACAAAAAAGAAATTATTTGAAAAACATCTGCTAAAAACCGATGAATTAGTAATGGAAGTTGAAACTGCCAAAGAAGAAGAAACTTTAGATGAAAAAATTACTAATGATCTGATTAAAAAACAAGGTTTTTTTGATCCAACACTAGAGCTTAGCAAATTTAAAATGCCCAAATTAGATCTTTTGAAAAATTATGGTGAGACTGGAATAAAAATAAACCAAGAAGAACTCGAGGCAAATAAAAATAAAATTGTTGAGACTCTAAATAATTATAAAATTGGAATTTCAAATATTAAAGCCACAATTGGTCCAACTGTAACACTCTATGAAATAGTCCCAGACGCAGGAATTCGTATTTCAAAAATCAAAAGCTTAGAAGACGATATCGCACTTTCTTTATCTGCCCTTGGAATAAGAATTATAGCACCCATTCCAGGAAAGGGTACAATCGGAATAGAAGTTCCAAATCAAAGCCCAACTATTGTTTCAATGCGATCTGTAATTAGTTCTACTAAGTTTCAAAATGCGGAAATGGAACTCCCAATTGCTCTTGGAAAAAATATAAGTAACGAAACATTCGTTGTTGATCTTGTAAAGATGCCTCATCTATTAATGGCAGGCGCAACTGGTCAAGGGAAATCTGTTGGGCTTAATGCAGTTTTGACCTCACTAATTTTCAAGAAACATCCAGCCGAAGTAAAGTTTGTTTTGGTAGATCCTAAAAAAGTAGAATTAAATATTTACAGTAAGATAGAACGTCATTACTTGGCTAAACTTCCCGACACTGAAGAAGCTATTATTACAGATAATACAAAGGTCATAAATACACTAAATTCGTTGTGTATTGAGATGGATAATAGATATGAACTTCTAAAAAATGCAATGTGTAGAAATATTAAGGAGTATAACATCAAATTCAAACAAAGAAAACTTAACCCTAAAGATGGGCATAACTTTTTACCTTATATAATACTTGTTGTAGATGAATTTGCTGACCTGATTATGACTGCAGGTAAGGAAGTTGAAACTCCAATTGCTCGTTTAGCTCAATTAGCCAGAGCTATTGGTATTCACCTTATTATTGCAACTCAAAGGCCCTCAGTTAACGTGATAACTGGTATAATTAAGGCTAATTTCCCTGCCCGTATAGCTTTCAGAGTTGCATCAAAAATCGATTCACGTACAATACTTGACAATGGTGGTGCTGATCAATTAATTGGTAGGGGTGATATGCTATACACACAAGGCAATGAATTAACTAGAATACAATGTGCATTTGTTGATACTCCAGAGGTTGAAAGTATTTCATCATTTGTAGGAAGTCAAATGGGATTTTCTAAAGCACATATACTTCCTGAGTACAGTGGTGAAGAAAATAACTCTAGTATTGAAACAGACGCCAGTGAGCGGGATTCACTATTTCGAGAAGCTGCTGAAATAATTGTAACTGCACAACAAGGTTCTGCCTCGTTACTACAAAGAAAATTAAAATTAGGATATAACAGAGCGGGAAGAATAATTGACCAAATGGAAGCTGCAGGTGTTGTGGGGCCATTTGAAGGAAGTAAAGCACGCCAAGTCTTAATACAGGATTTAACTTCATTAAATCGTCTTTTAGATGATAAAAAAAACAACTCATTCTAATCAAAATCTAATGTTAAAAAAAATATTTCTTTTTATTGTACTTCTTAGTTATCCCTTATTTTCTCAAAAAACCGAGGCTGCCAGAAAGTTGCTAGATGAAGTATCAGGTAAAATTTCTTCACTTAAAAATATAAAATTTGATTTTACATATGTTTTGGAAAATCGGCAAGAAAACATCCGACAGGAAACAAAAGGTTCCGTAACAATTAGTAAGAATTTATATAGGATAAATTTCTTAGGCTATGAGCAATTATTTGACGGAAACATGACTTATACTATAGTACCGGAAAATGAAGAAGTTACAATCAGTGACCCTGAGGATGAAACTGACTTTGGAATTAATCCTTCAGAGTTATTAACTATTTACAAAAAAGATTATGTTTACCAATGGGATATTAAACAAAATGTTATGGGGACACCTGTTCAATTTATTAAGCTTATACCAAATGAGGAGAATAAAGAATTAAAGTATTTGTTACTTGGAATTGATATGAGAACTAAACTTATTTATAGACTAATAGAAATTGGCAGATATGACACACGAACAACACTTACATTAAAGAATATTAAAACTAATATCACTCTTAGGGATAACTTTTTTGTTTTTGATAAGAATAAATATCCTGATTATTACATAAATGACTAAAAGGGGTTGAAAATTATTGATAAATACATTCTAAAGAGCTACCTAATAAGACTTATAAGTGTGTTTGGGATATGCTTATTTATTTTTATTATCCAAACATTTTGGCTTTTTATTGATGAATTGGCTGGAAAGGGTTTAGATATATTAATTATTGGTAAATTTTTAATCTATTATTCCCCTAAATTAATTCCTCTAGTACTTCCATTATCGGTTTTACTTGCTTCTCTAATGACTTTCGGAACTTTATCAGAAAATTATGAATTCGCTGCTATGAAATCTACAGGTATTTCATTGCAAAGAGCCCTTTTAAGTTTATCTATTTTTCATTTATTTCTAGGTATTGGAACTTTCTACTTTTCAAATCATGTAATTCCATATGGAGAGCTAAAATCTTACAATCTCAGAAAAAATCTTGCGAAGTTAAAACCAACACTTGCTATTAGAGAAGGTATTTTTAATGAAATTGGATTGTACAATATCAAGGTTGAAAAAAAATATGGTGATAATGATCGGTTTTTAAAAAATGTTATAATTCATGAATACACACCAAATAAACAAAATAACATAGTCATAAAGGCTGAGAGAGGAGAGATGAAAAATGAACCAACGGACCCAAACCTTAAATTGGTTTTATATAATGGTAATCGATATGAAGAATTTATACCAAAAAAGATAAAAAAGCGAAATAGGATACCGCATGCAAAAGTTTCTTTTGAGGAATATGAGATGAATATAGATCTATCCCAATTCAATAATATTGATTTGAATCAAGAGAACATAAAAACATCTTTTCGAATGCAAAAAATTAATCAATTAAATAATAGTATTGACACACTTGAGAGTTCCTTTAAAGAGGAGAAAAATATTTTCTATAATAATTTTTCAAAAACATGTCCGATATTCTCCTTGATAAGTAAAACGAAGTCTTTTGATGAAAAAGCTATTTTACCTGAACAAGTTTTAGATTTTATAGTGACTGATGAAAATTGGAAAAAAAGTACTGTTTATAGTCAAGGGATAACTAAGGTGAGGAACTCACTAAATGATTTGAATGCAAAAAAAGGACAATTTTTTGCATATCAAAAATTAATTAATCTGCACAAAATAACTCTCCAAGAAAAATATACTTTACTATTAGTTTCACTATTATTATTTCTTATTGGAGCGTCATTAGGAGCAATTATAAGGAAAGGTGGATTAGGTCTTCCCCTAGTACTTTCTGTCATTATATTTCTAACGTATCACTACATTGGTTTATTTAGTAAAAATGCAGCGGAAGATAGTAGCATCTCCCCTTTAATAGCTACGTGGCTTTCTACAATTATTTTAGCACCTTTCTCATATATTTTAACTAAAAGAGCTTCCTCAGATAAGGGTTTTATTAGTATTTATAATATATATTCCCCAATTTTGAATCTTATTAAAAAAATACCTTTTCAAAAAAGAATATGACTGAAAATTTTATTGAATTAAATAGTATTCCTGAAGCAATTAGTGCCATCAAAAACGGTGAGGTAATTATAGTTGTTGATGATGCAAATAGAGAAAATGAAGGAGATTTTGTAGCTGCTGCTGAAAAAATCACTCCAACACTGATTAATTTTATGGCTACACATGGAAGAGGTTTAATTTGTACCCCACTAACTGAAGAACGTTGTCAAGATCTAAAATTAGTGAAAATGGTTTCAGACAATACTGATCCTATGGATACAGCATTCACTGTTTCAGTTGATTTAAAGGGTAAGGGAGTAACCACCGGTATCTCGGCTGCGGATAGGGCCTCAACAATAAAGGCACTAATCAACAAAAAAACAAAACCATCTAACCTATCTAAACCTGGACACGTATTTCCCCTTATTGCAAAAACAGGAGGTGTACTTCGCAGAACTGGGCATACTGAAGCGGCTATTGATTTTGCAAGACTTGCTGGTTTCGAACCTGCGGGAGTTATAGTCGAGATTATGAACGAGGACGGAAGTATGGCTAGACTTCCTCAACTTGTTAATGTAGCTAAAAAGTTAAATCTAAAAATTGTATCTATTGAAGACCTAGTTTCTTACAGAATGCAACATGACAGTCTGATTGTAAAAAAAGTAGATCATGAGGTTAAAACACGATACGGGACTTTTAGAATGAGAGCATACCATCAAACTACAAATGGAAATATTCATCTCGCATTAAGTAAGGGACATTGGGAAAAAAATGAGGTTGTTTTAACTAGAATTCAGTCCTCGAAAATAACAAATGATATTTTAGGAATGCTCACTGGTGCTGTAAATCAAAGATTGGATGATATTTTTAATTTAATAAATAATGAAAAAAAAGGAGCTATATTATTTATTAATCAGGATGAAAATCCAGAAAACCTCTTAGCTAGAATTAGGAGTCTAAAACAAATGCAACGTAAAGGTAAACACGATCAAGTTCCTCCTATGCCAATGGATAACAAAGATTTTGGAATAGGTGCACAAATTTTACATGACATAGGAATCACAAGGCTTAGGGTAATTAGTAATTCGAAACAACAAAGAAGAATTGCAATAACAGGTTACGGAATCAGTATTGAAGGATATAAAAGCTACTAGAGCTAAAAAAACCAAAGTTTTATTGAAATTATTACAGTAATTATAATCACTGCATAACGAATTAAATTATCGCCTCTTCTAACAGACCAACGGCTTGCAAACCATGCACCAAAAACGGAGCCTGTAGCCATAGATAATCCCATTTTCCAATCTATTGAATCATTATAAGCAAAGATTAATAAAGCAAAAAATGAGTAAATAAAAACAACAGACACTTTTGTCGCGTTACTTTTTACTAACGACATCTGGTTTAATCTATTAAGAAACAACATTATAAGTATACCTATACCTGCATTTATAAAGCCTCCATAAATACCAAAAACAAAAAAACCTAAAATGCTAAACCATAAATATTTTCCAGTAGTTCGCTCATTTACAAAGTTTGTAAATTTTTTCTTTTGAATAAAGATTAATGCCCCAACAATAATTATTATTAAGGCCAATATTTTATTGAAAATCTCCCCGTTTATATTTAAAGCTATTTTGGCACCAATATATGCTCCAATACTGGCACTTATTCCTAGATATATATTAAATGGATATGAGTAAATTCCTTTACTAGAGTAACCTATCGATCCACTTAAAGATTGTGCTACAATTACAACTCTATTTGTTCCATTTGCAACTAGCGGAGGTAATCCGAGAAAAATCAAAATTGGAAGTGTAAATAAAGACCCACCACCTGCAAGCGTATTAACTATTCCTGCCAAAAATCCTATAGCAAGCAATATTACTAACTCTAATGTAGCATCCATAAGAATTTAAATATACAAAACTATGGCTCTAACTATGTCAAAAGAGAATTAATGAAATGTTTTCTAATCGGAAAAAGCAATGTATATTTATCGCGATTAAGGAGAAATGGCAGAGTGGTCGAATGCGGCAGTCTTGAAAACTGTT
>CENP01238675.1_pt1 | contig 22199 bp, 22 predicted proteins | sample 361281 | NCBI WGS metagenome assembly CENP01 (sample SAMEA2591122, study PRJEB7988) | marine metagenome | biome: marine biome (ENVO:00000447); feature: deep chlorophyll maximum layer (ENVO:xxxxxxxx); material: saline water (ENVO:00002010), including plankton (ENVO:xxxxxxxx) | depth 70 m | reverse complement strand
AACCACAATCAGGCGCTCTAACCAACTGAGCTACAACCACCATAATTAGAGTTACAAAATTAATTTTTTTTAAATACCAAACAAGGTTTTTTTATACTTCTAAAAATTACTAATCCATCGGATATGTAATTTCTGTTTGTCTCCTAATTTTATCCATTAAAGTCATTAACTCTCGACTGTGTTTAAGAGACCATTTAGAGGATTCTTTCATTCTATTTCGTAAACAGTCATTAACCTCCTTTATTTCATAAGAATAACCTTTACCTAAAAATTTAAAAGTTTTTGAGCTGGATTTTTCTTTAGTTACAAGTTTAAGAGAAGGCGACTCATGCCAACGAGAGTCAATATAAATTTCTCCTAATTCACCACAAATTGAAGCACGCATATTTTCATCATGTGTAAAACTAGAATATAATATAGCTTGAGATTGTTTGTATTTCATTATAACGGCAATCTGTTCATCTACCCCAGTTTCTTTTATAATGGCAGAAGCTTTTATGTCGTCCGGTATTCCCATTAGTTGATAAGCAATAAATAAAGGGTAAATTCCAATATCTAATAAACTTCCCCCCCCCTTTTCAGCATTAAATAAGCGAGAGCTCAAAGTTTTTGATAAACCATTGAAACTAAAAGTTGCATTTATGTACCTTATTTTACCTATTGAATTATTATCAATCCATTTTAGTACTTGCTCAAAAGATGGAGTAAAACGAGTCCAAAGCCCTTCCATTAAAAAGACATTATTTTTTTTAGCACACCGTATCATCTTAACTACTTCTTTTTGATTAATAGCCAAAGGCTTCTCGCATAATACAGATTTTCCGTGCTCTAGTGCTCTTATTACATGTTTGTAGTGATCTGAATTTATAGAAGCAACATAAATTACATCAATTAAATTATCCTTGTAAAGAGCATCATATATTCCGTAGTGTCTATTAACACCAAACTTTTCAGCAAAAGCTTCTGCTCGATTTAAATTAGATGAGGCTATAGAAATTAATTCACAACCTTCAACTAAACTTAAATCACTAGCAAACTTATGTGCTATTTTACCAAGACCTAAAATACCCCATTTTATAACTCCAGACATTAGGAGCGAATTAAAACATTTAAATCTGAAATTGAAAGTGGCTGTGAAGAAGTAAAACCCTCGCCTGCCTCAGTACCAATAAGTCGTCCAAAATTTTTTGCTCTGTAAGATATACTTTCTTTAAAATTTTCAGTACTTATGGGTGTGTTAGATTCCTCTGAACTTGAATCAAAGAATTGGCTTGAATAAGCCTCAACAGCTTCTATTTTTTTATCTAAAAAACCACTAATATCTATAATAATATCTGGTTTTACATCATTCCATTGGATATATTCTAAAATAACTTTTGGTCTCCAAACTTTCTGAATTAAGCCTTTTGTATCTATAGTTTTTATTTTTTCCAGTCCACTTAAAAAAGAAGCATCATTTACAAGTCTATTTGCTTTACCATGATCAATATGCCGATCCTCTTTAGAATTACAAAGTAATATTTCTGGTTGATATTCTCTTATTTTTTGAATAATTTGCAGTTGATGCTGTTCATCATTTGAAAAAAAACCATCTTTAAATTTTAAATTCTCACGCTTATTAGCTCCAATGATATTGGCAGCATCAAGAGCCTCTTTTTTTCTTAAGTTTGCATTTCCTCTGGTCCCTAACTCCCCTTTTGTAAGATCAATAATTATGACAGATTTTCCCTGAAAAACAGCTCTAGACAAGCTACCAGCACTTCCAAGTTCAACATCATCAGGATGTGCTCCAAAAGCTAAGATATCTACTTTCATGATTTTAATTTATTTGCTGACTGAAGTAAATCTTTTTTCAAATCATCAACAGATTCAATTCCAGATGAAAAGCGAACCATTTGTGGTGTTATTCCTTGACTGATTCTTTCTTTTTCTGTAAGTAAGGAATGAGATGTAAGTCGTGGACTTAATGCAGTACTTTCAACTCCAGCCAAACTCATGGTTGGCTTAATAATTTTTAAACCAAGTAAAAATGACTTGCAATTTAATTCTGAACTTAAATCAAAAGAAAGCATTCCTCCGAAGCCATTCATTTGATTTTTAGCGATACTGTGGTTAGGATGGCTAGTCAAACCAGGATAGTACACTTTTTTAACCCAGTCCTGATTATCAAGAAATTTTGCTAGTAAGTTTGCATTTGTATTTTGAGCTTGAACACGAATGAAAAGTGTTTTAATGCTTCTTTCCAATAACCAGACCGTATAATCACTCAAATTTCCACCAAAGTTTTTAGCTGAACTATGTACACGACTTATGGTGGATTTTGAACCCAAAACAACCCCAGCGCATATATCACTGTGTCCACCAAGATATTTAGTTGCACTATGAACAACTATATCAATACCAAAAGCAATTGGATTTTGATTGACAGGGCTTGCAAAAGTATTATCAATCATAGTCCAAAGACCTTTCTTTTTAGCAATGGCGCTTATAGCTTCAATATCAATTATCCTCATTGTTGGATTACTAGGGGTCTCAATATAAATTCCCTTTGTATTATGTTTTATTTCTCTTGAAAAATTTGAGCTTTCAATTCCTGAAGTAAAAGAAAATTCTATACCATACTTCGGAAACTCACTTTTTACAAAATTACGAGTTCCTCCATATAAATCATCCTGAAAAACGACATGGTCTCCAGAATTTAAATGTGAGAATAATGATGTGCTAATAGCTGCCATACCAGAGCTGAAAATCATACCAGATTCAGCTCCTTCTAATGCAGCAATTTTTTTTACTAATCCCCTTTGATTTGGGGTATTAAAATAACGTGGGTATTGACTGATTTCTAAATCATTAAAAGAATAAGAAGATGACATGTATAGTGGGGAAATGGCTCCTCCATATTGTTCATCTATTAATTCTCCAGCATGTACACATAAAGTTTTAAAATCTGCCAATTTTTTTAATTTAATTCTCAATCCAAGATATAATTTTTGGGTCATCAGGTTGTGTTCGAGGAGAAATCACTCTTGCAAGCCTACCATCAGGATTTATTAAATATTTTTGAAAATTCCAAGACACATTAGAATTAATAACACCATTCTTGTCTTCTTGGGTCAAAAACCTATAAATGGGATGCATGTTTTTTCCTTTCACAGAAATCTTACTCATCATAGGAAAAGTTACACCATAATTTTTTTCACAAAATTCAGCTATTTCTTTATTGCTTCCTGGCTCTTGAAACAAAAAATTATTAGCTGGAAAACCAATGATTTCAAATTTATTGTCGCCATATTTATCGTATAGGGCTTGAAGTTTTTTATATTGTGAAGTTAAACCGCATTTTGATGCAGTATTTACAATCATAATTTTCTTTCCTTTTAATGAACTAAAGTCAAATTCTAAACCTTCTAGATCAATTACCTTAAATTGGTAGATTGTTTTGTTTTTGTCGCTTTGACTATGGATGTTTAGAGACGTTAAAACAAAGGTGGTTATTAATAAATTTCTAAATTTCATTTTTTATTTTTTTTTGCAAATGTCGATGATTTATAGCAAAGAAAAAAATTTCCTAAATAATCAGACTACCTCAGCACTAAGACCTTCTTCTAAAAGTGCATTACATTTTGGAATAAGTTCGTCTAATGCTCCAGTTTCAACACTGCACTTTCCCTTGTAATGAACAATGTATGCGCATTGTTCAGCTTGTACATAGGAGTGGTTACATATTTTAACTAAACATTCAATGACATGATCAAAAGTATTTACATCATCATTGTACAAGATAATTTCATGCTGTTTTTCTTCCAGCGTATCTACATTACCTATTTCTTTTGGATGGATTTTTGGATTTTTTTTACTCATTTAATTAATTTTAAAGCACACCAATCATCCTTTTCTTTTTTTTCAATAGAACAAAGACCTAGGTTCTCCGCTGTTTTTATAATTAAGCTAAGGTCATCATTATAAAATCCAGAAAGAAATAGGATTCCCCCCATGGAATTTAAGGCCATCACGTAATAAGGCAATTGATCTAACAAAACGTTCCGGTTTATATTAGCAAAAATAAAATCATAATTTGTTTTACCCTCTATTACATGGTTTCCTAAAGTTACATTAATGTTTTGACAGTTGTTTTTTTTTACATTATTTATTGAATTTTCAATGGATAATGGGTCATTATCGATAGCGCAGACATCCCTTGCTCCCATTTTTGAAGCTGCAATAGCTAAAATGCCTGTGCCACAGCCCATATCTAAAACTGATTTTCCCACTAAAATCTCTTCTAACGCGAATTCGATCATCATATAAGTTGTCTGATGATGTCCAGTGCCAAAACTCATCTTGGGATTTATAATAATTTCATATTCCTTGTTAAACTGCGGTTGAAATTCTGATCGTATTACACAATCTGGTCCTACATGAATGGGTTGAAAATTAGATTCCCATTTATCATTCCAGTTAGAGGGTTTTATTTTTTCTTTTTTGAATCTGATTTTTACTTTTTTATTTTGAAACAAACTAATGGTATCCAAAAAATTATTAGAATGATGAGATAAAGGAACAAAAGCTTTTAAACCATTTTCCATTATCTGAAAGCTTTCAAATGGAAGCTCTTGAAGTTGAGCCAATAAGACTTCTACCCAAGGTGAATTTGGTGTTACAGTAAAATAATATCCCACATAAACTTCTGACATTAAAAGGCATTAACAATAGCCATAAAGTCATTAGCGTTAAGTGAAGCTCCCCCTATTAAGCCACCATCAACGTCAGTCCCTGAAAATATTTCTTTAGCATTATTTGGCTTAACACTTCCACCATAAAGAATTGCTACGTTATCAGCTATGAATTTATCATAATTCAATACTAATAGGCTTCTAATATAAGAATGCATCTCCTGAGCTTGTTCTGGACTTGCAGTTTCTCCTGTTCCTATTGCCCAAACTGGCTCATATGCTAAAATAATATTTTTCCATAATAATCTAGGTAGATCGAAAAGTGCCACTTTTAGTTGCTTCTCTACAACTTCAAAATGAATATTAGACCTTCGCTGTTCTAGTTCTTCTCCAAAACAAAATATTACTTCCATATCTGTATCTAATGCTAATCTTACTTTTTTAGCAAGAATTTCATCTGTTTCATTAAACAGAGATCGCCTTTCAGAATGACCTAAAATTACAGTATTAACTCCAATTCCTTTAAGCATGTAAGCAGAAATCTCTCCTGTATATGCACCTGAAACTGCTCCACTCATATTCTGTGCTGCTATACTGTATGATGTATCATTTAAAAGTTCCTTACTTTTTGACAATTGTGTAAAAGCTGGCGCAACCATAACACGAATATCTTTTGGTTTTTTAAAAGATTTTAAATTGTTTAATAAATCAATTGTTTGGGATTCATCATAGTTCATTTTCCAGTTGCCAGCTACAATTTTTTCTCTCATTGTTTATAATGTTTTTATTCTTGGGTCTAAATAAATATAAATTAAATCGACAACAATATTAATAATTATAAATATAAAGGCAATAACAACAACTGATCCCATTACAACAGGTATATCCAATTGATTTAAAGCTTCTACAATCTCTTTTCCAAGGCCTTTCCAGCCAAAGATATACTCTACAAATATTGCCCCGGCTAAAAGAGAGGCAAACCAGCCAGAAATAGCCGTCACAATTGGGTTTAAAGAGTTTTTTAATGCATGGTTAAGAATTACCTTGTATTGAGACAAACCCTTCGAATAGGCTGTTCTTATATAGTCTTGAGAAAGTACTTCTAATAAATTGCTTCGCATTAATTGGATGATAAGCGATAGTGGACGAATTCCTAAAACAAATGAAGGTAAAATCAAATTTTTCCAAACTATATGATATGATTCACCAAAATCATCTAATTCATAAAAACTACCGGTCATGTTTAAATTGGTATAAGAGTGAATAACATAACCAAAAAACCAAGAAAAAAGTATTGCACTAAAAAAAGAAGGAACACTCATTCCCAAGGTGCTGAAAAATAATATTACTCTGTCAAGCCAATGATCTTTATACAGTGTTGCAATTATTCCAAAAAAAACACCAAACAGAATAGCAATTATAATTGAAGATAAAGCTAAAATAAAAGTATTAGGAAGGGTCTCTTTAAGTATTTCAGAAATTGGTTTTCCTCTTTTTTGATAAGATGTACGGAAATACGGAAATTTTAAAACTAATATTTTTTTTTGAAATTCAAATAAAACCAAGCCACCATATATTTCATAATCGTAATGTGCAAATTTATTAATTTCTTTAGAGTGATATGAAATAGGCGAAAGATCATTTAAATAATAAAAATATTGATCAGACAAAGGTAAATTAAAACCAAATTTTAAATTAATTACATCAATAATTTCACTGCCCTCATTTTGATCTAACATCATTTGGGCAGGGTCACCCGGTAGAACAGTAAAAAGAAAGAAAACTAGACTTGCTACACCAAAAAGAGCTAAAATACTCTGAACTATTTTATTAAAAACATACTCCATTATTATTTCAAATGAATAAGAGCAAAAATGGAATAATTAACCATATCATGATAGTTCGCCTCAATACCTTCGCTTACTATAGTTTTGCCTTTGTTTTCTTCTATTTGTTTTACTCTAAGTAGTTTTTGTAAAATTAGATCTGTAAGAGAGCTTACACGCATATCCCTCCATGCCTCATCATAGTCATGATTTTTATCAATCATTAATTTAAAAATAATGTTTAATTGACGGTCATAAAGATCTAAAGCCGATTTCAAGTTAAGATCCGGTTGATTGGCTACACCTTTCTGAATCTGTATTAATGCCATTACGCTGTAGTTAATGATACCAATAAATTCTACATCTTGCCCTTCATCAACTCTTTGAGTAGTATTTGTTTGTAAACTTCTAATGCGTTGAGCTTTAATGAAAATTTGATCTGTCAATGATGGGAGCCTAAGAACTCTCCATGCTGCACCATAATCAGTCATTTTTTTAGTGAATAAAGTCCTACATTGGAATACGATTTCATTATACTCTTTATGTGTAGACTTCATTTCAATTAAATTTGTTATAAATTTCGAATTTATTTTTAATTCACATGCACTAACACACAAAAGTTATCAAAAAGAACATCACAGGTTATAAGATTCATATTCGAAAAAATATAATTGATTTAACAATTCCAAAAATTATGGGAATTCTTAATATTTCGAGAAACTCCTTCTATGATGGTGGAAAATATAATAGTTTAAATGCCGCGATAAATCATACTCAAAAAATGATTAATGAAGGTGCTTTATTCATTGACATTGGAGTTGCAAGTAGTAAACCAGGTAGTAAACTTATAACACCAGAAAATGAAAACAAACTTTTAATCCCTTATTTGACGGCATTAATAAAAGAATTTCCAGAAACTTACTTTTCAATAGACACTTACAATAGTTTAGTTGCTGAAGTAAGTTTAGACATGGGTGTTAGTATGATTAATGATATTTCAGGAGGTATATTAGATCCAAGGATTTTAAAAATTGTTGGGGCACATGAAGTTCCTTATGTTATGATGCATATGCGTGGAATACCAAAAAACATGCAAAAAAAAATTCATTACAACAATATAATAGAAGAAATCACATTTTTTTTTAATAGCCAATTGAAAAAGGCAAAATTAGCAGGAGTACGTGATATAATTTTAGATCCTGGTTTTGGTTTTGGAAAAAGTAAAAAGCATAACTTTACAATACTTAAAAATTTAGATCACTTTAGATTTCTTAACTGTCCTATATTAATGGGGATTTCAAGAAAATCGATGATATATAAAACATTAGGAGTTGATGCCAAGCAAGCTTTAAATGGAACTACTGCCCTACATGCATGGGGTTTGAATTTTGGTGCAAGAATTTTAAGAGTTCATGATGTTAAACAAGCTAAAGAATGTATTGACTTATGGGGGGAGCTTCAATAGTTTTTTTAAATTTACAGAAAGCCTTTACTTTTGAATATTACAGATTTTATTAATTTTTCATTTGTCGATGTAATAGATATCTTTCTTGTTGCCCTTCTTCTTTTCTATTTATACAAGCTAGTCCAGGGCACTGTTGCAATTAATATATTTATTGGAATTGTAATTATATATCTGATATGGAAGCTTACAGATCTTCTCAACATGGATGTGTTGAGTAATTTATTAGGGAAGTTTATCAGTGTGGGATTTTTTGCCCTAATAGTTGTTTTTCAGGAAGAAATAAGAAAATTTCTCCTACTATTGGGCTCTACCAACTTTACAAATAAACGCAACGTGGTTAGATATTTTAAATTTTTAAGTCAGACAAGAGAATCATTAGATTTAAATTTAAATATATTACTTAATTCGTGTGAAGAAATGTCAAAAAATAAGGTGGGAGCTATAATTGTTTTACAAAAAAATAATTCTCTTGACTTTACATTAAAAGAAGGAAATCAAACAAATATTCAATTAACACCTCAAGTCTTAGAAAGTATTTTCTTTAAAAATAGTCCTTTACACGATGGAGCGATTGTAATAGAAAATAATATTATAACTGCTACACGTGTTGTCTTACCTGTAAGTGATCGATCTGATATACCCTCAGGTTACGGTCTTCGTCATAGAGCTGCTTTGGGGATTACTGAAAAAACAGATGCTTTAGTTCTGGTAATCTCGGAACAAACTGGAAAAATAGTTTACGTTAAAAATGGAAGTTTTATTGCTTTTGAAACTAGTGATAAATTAAAGAAATTAATATCACAGGATTTGAGCGGCTAATTAAATTAAAATTTCTTCCGCAAACTGAACTTCATAAAGTTTGGCGTAGTGGCCCCCTTTGAATCCAATTAATTCTTTGTGAGTTCCTTGCTCAACAATTCTTCCCTGATTCATAACTACAATTCTATCTGCATTTTTTACAGTTGCTAAACGATGAGCTATAACAATGGATGTTTTTCCTTCAGTTAGTGTTTTAATAGCACGTTGAATAACTTCCTCTGAATAACTATCAACTGCTGATGTAGCTTCGTCTAAAATTAGAATTGCAGGTTTTGAAATATAAGTACGTAAAAAGGCAATTAATTGGCGCTGACCTGAAGAAAGCATAACTCCACGTTCTTTTACATTAAAATCATAAGCACCTGGTAACGATTCTATAAATTCATGAGCTCCAATTTCCTTTGAGGCACTAATTACTTGGTCTTTTTTAAAATGTGAATTGAATAAAGTAATGTTATTATACAATGTGTCAGCAAAAAGAAAAACGTCTTGAAGAACAACTGAAATTTGTCTACGAAGCGCTTTTAGGTCATATTCACGAATTGAAATTCCATCTATGTAAATATTTCCTGAGTCAAATTCATAAAAACGAGATAATAAATTAATAATAGTTGACTTACCCGCACCAGTTGCGCCAACCAAAGCAATTGTCTCCCCAGGTTTAATTTTAAGTGATATATCCCTAATTATTTTTTCTCCAGGGATGTATGAGAACCCTAGTTTATCAAGTTTTATCTCACCTTTTATACTAGTTGAAACTATTGTTCCTTTATTTTCTATATTACTTTTAGTTTCTAGAATTTTAAAAATACGGTCAGCAGCAACCATTCCCATTTGAAGTGAATTAAATTTATCCGCAATCTGTCTTATGGGTCTAAATAACATCTGTGACATCTGAATAAAAAGAAAAATTGTTCCAAGTGAAACTCCTCCTCCTTTAATAACATTTAATCCACCATACCAAACTAAGAGGCCAATAGTTACAGAAGATGAAATTTCAGCAATAGGAAAAAAAATAGAATTAAACCAAACTGTCTTAAGCCATGCTTTTTTGTGATTTTCGTTGATATCAATAAAATTTTTATACTCCATTTTTTCACGATGAAATAATTGAACTATTTTAATTCCACTAATTCGCTCCTGAATAAAAGAATTTAAATTTGCAACTTCTATTCGAACTTCTTCAAAAGCTTTTTTCATTGACTTTTGAAAAAGTCTGGTTGCATAAAGAATTATGGGTAGAATTGAAAATACAATTATAGATAGACGCCAATCAACATATAACATGACAGCGATTACCAAAGTCATTTTTAATAAATCAGCTATAATCATAAATAGACCTTGCGAAAAAATACTTGCTATAGTTTCAACATCACTTACAGATCTGGTAACTAAGCGTCCAACAGGTGTATTATCAAAATAAGCCATTTTGAAATAAATGATCTTATTAAAAAGTTTTACTCTTAAATCTTTAATAACCTTTTGACCTAACCAATTAGCATAAAAAACAAATAAAAATTGAAATACTACTTCAAAGAGTAAAGTTAAAAACATAAAACCAACTAATAATAATAGACCTTCATAGTCTTTTGGTCTGATGTATTCATCCACAGTAATCTTTAGTAAATATGGTGTCAATGTTGAAAAAGCTGAGAGTAAGATTGCTGAAATCATTACAAAATAATAAGTCATTTTAAATGGCCTTATATATATGAGAAGTTTTTCAAAGAGTTCTCGATCAAAAATTTTACCACTTACTTTTTTCATAACTATATAAAAATATTATTAGGGTATTCTATTTTAGTAAGAAATAAACCTTTTGCAGGAACAGAATAACCTGAAGCTGATCTTTTTTTACTCAGGATGATTTGATGTAAATCTTTAACATTTCTTTTTCCTAAACCAATCTCAATCAATGTCCCTACGATAGAACGAACCATATTACGCAAAAAACGATCAGATTTAATTGTAAAAATATAACCCTTTTTGGAATTGGTCCAAACTGCATGACTAATATTGCAGATAAAAGACTTTACATCTGAACCCGATTTTGAAAAACACTCAAAATCTTTATATTCTAAAAGAATCTTTGCTGCTTTATTCATAAGATTAAATTCCAAATTCTGATTGACTTGATAATGTAGATCATTTTCAAAAGCTATTTTTTTTTTTGATATATGATATTCGTAAGTTCTTGAAAGAGCATCAAAACGTGCATGAGAATTAAATTTAACAGGTCTTAATGAATTTATTACAATATCGGCTGGTAAAAATTGATTAAGTAGATAAACAATTTTTTTCTGAAACTCTGGTTCGATCTTAGAATCAAAATGAGCAAACATTTGTTTAGCATGAACTCCTGCGTCAGTCCTGCCTGCAGCAACTAGAGATGTTGGCTCTTTCAAAAGTATACTCAAAGATTTTTCCATTACCTCTTGAACTGAAATTGCATTCAGTTGATTTTGCCAACCATGATATTGGGACCCAGCATATGAAAATTCAAGAAAAAAACGCACTAGTAGGTTTTAAATATTAAAGATACTTTGAAAATTTATTAAGGCAAATTTAATGTCTTAGTTCTTTCAAAATTCAAGAATAGATTTAATTTGCATTAAAATTATATTTTGAAAAAAATTCTTCTATTATCGGACACACACGGTCATCTAGATGCCAAAATATTTTCATATATGGAAGAAATAGATGAGGTTTGGCATGCTGGAGATATAGGTAACTCAAAGGTTTTAGATTCTATAGAAGCTAAAAAACCTTTACGTGCTGTATATGGAAATATTGACGGAAACAAGGTTAAAATAAAAACAAAAAAAGTTTTAAACTTTGAATGTGAAGGTATTAAAGTTGTTATTACTCATATAGCAGGCTATCCTGGTAGATATAATCAAGAGGCGAAAAATTTAATTAAAAAATACCAACCTAATCTTTTTATTTGTGGACACTCACATATTTTAAAAGTTTTAAGTGACAGAAAGTATGGACATCTTCATTTAAATCCAGGGGCAGTTGGTTTATATGGTTTTCATAAAACAAGAACAATGATACGTTTTATTATTGAAAATAGTAAAATAAAAAATTTATATGTTATTGAACTTGGACAAAGAAGTAAGCTATCGAATGCGATCAACTGATCGAATAAGAGCTTCATCCTTCAATATTCCTGTTCTTGCTAAAAATAATAGAATCATATTTAGTGATGAAAATATAATTGTATAATAAGTTTCTTCAAAAATTACTCCAATTATTATATTGTAACCGTAGTAGGCTAAAAATGAAAATTGAAAAAAAATTAAAATATTACATAACTTTATTTGAATTGTAAGCTTTTTAAATAGTAAAAATGTTAACATTGATAATAGAGGGCTAAGAAAAAATAATTTATAACAAAAGATTAATGAATCAGTTTTTGATCCTAAAGAAATATATAAAAGGATTAATGACAGAATTAGTGATACAAAAAGATACAAAGATTGTTTTCGTTGAATCATAATTTTTATTTTACGATAAAATTAAGTTTTTTTTAAAAGTGGCTATTTTAAATAAAATTTGTAATATTGTCATTCTACAAACTTTCAATGCTTTATAGCTATCAAATTAAGATTATAAGGCAATAACCTCAAAAAACTTCATGTACGAAATAGCTAATCTTAAAACAAAGAAACTTCCGGAATTGCAAGAAATTGCAAAAAAAATTGGTATTAAAAAAACAACTGGCTTAAAAAAAATAGATCTTGTATATCAAATTGTAGATTTTATTGCTTCCAAACCAGATGAAAATTCTAATGATGAAAAAAAGGGGGATGACAAAACGAATAATCAAAAAACAACTGTGCAAAATAAAATTGCTTTAAAAGTTATTCCGGTTCAGAAATCAAAAGCTAATTACAAACAAGATAGTAATGTTTTAGATAGACCTTACAACAAAAAAGACAGTCAACCTAATAAACATAAAAAAAACAACCATCAAAATAATCAAAACCAAAAAAATAATTCTAATACAGGAAATCGTGGAGACCAAAATCACAATAAAGACAACAGGAGTCGTTATCGTCAACCAGACTTTGAATTTGATGGTATCGTAGAAACTGAAGGCGTTTTAGATATGATGAGTGAAGGTTACGGCTTTTTACGTTCCTCTGATTACAATTATCTATCTTCTCCAGATGATGTTTATGTTTCCCAATCCCAAATTCGGCTTTTTGGATTAAAAACCGGTGATACAGTTTTAGGGTCAGTACGTCCTCCAAAAGAAGGGGAAAAGTACTTTCCACTTATTAAGGTGGATAAAATTAATGGGTTGGATCCAAAAGTAGTTAGAGATCGTGTCTCATTTCAACACCTTACCCCACTCTTTCCGCAAGAAAAATTTAATTTAGCAGACAAACATAGTACTATATCAACTAGAATTATTGATTTATTCTGCCCAATTGGAAAAGGCCAAAGAGGGATGATTGTATCACAGCCAAAGACAGGAAAAACTATGCTGCTAAAGGATATTGCAAATGCAATAGCTGCTAATCATCCAGAAGTATATCAACTAATTTTATTAATTGATGAGAGACCTGAAGAGGTTACTGATATGCAGAGAAATGTCGATGGAGAAGTTGTTGCTTCAACATTTGATGAACCTGCTGAAAGACATGTTAAAGTTGCTAATATTGTTTTAGAAAAAGCAAAAAGATTAGTAGAATGTGGTCACGATGTTGTTATACTATTAGACTCAATAACCAGACTAGCAAGGGCATATAATACTGTTCAGCCTGCATCAGGTAAAATTTTAAGCGGTGGTGTAGATGCAAATGCTCTACATAAACCAAAACGTTTTTTCGGTGCAGCAAGAAATATTGAAAATGGTGGCTCACTATCAATAATTGCAACCGCTTTAACTGAAACGGGTTCTAAAATGGATGAAGTAATCTTTGAGGAATTTAAAGGAACAGGTAATATGGAGCTTCAATTAGATAGAAGAATTGCAAACAGGAGAATATTTCCAGCTATTGATTTGGTTTCTTCAAGTACTCGCCGTGATGATCTATTACTGAACGAAAATACAATTAAACGGATGTGGATCATGAGAAAATATCTGGCAGATATGAACCCAGTGGAAGCTATGGAATTTATTAATGATCGGTTTACCAGAACTAAAAGTAATGAAGAATTTTTAATATCAATGAACTCTTAAGAGGGCATCTTTTTTTAAGTTTACTTTATGGTTTTAGAAAAACGCGTTATTAAAAATTAGATTTTAAAAACTATAAAGAAGCTATGTGCTTTGCAAGTTTAGATTTTAAATTTGCTGCTTTATTAGAGTGAATAATTTTTTTCTTTGAAAGTTTATCAATAAGAGAAACAACTTCATTAAACTTCTTAATTGCATCTTTTTTCTTTGTTAATCCTCGTAGTTTCTTGATAGCATTACGAGTTGTTTTGTGCTGAAAACGATTTAAAAGACGCTTTTTGTTACTCGAACGAATACGTTTTAATGCGGATTTATGATTTGCCATATTTAAAATTTATTTTGTAGCCCGTAGGGGAGTCGAACCCCTCTTTCCAGGATGAAAACCTGGCGTCCTAACCGATAGACGAACGGGCCATATTTTAGTGCGCAAATGTACACGGAATATTGTAATTAAGCAAGAACATTTAAAAAACAAAATAAGACTTGTATAAGAGTCAATTTTTTTTATTTGATGCAGTTTTTTTACCTAATAATTTAAAAATCATATTAATTATAATTTTCAAAAATAGCACAATATCAAAATCAATAAGATTTTGCAAATAATACCCGTCTTTTAGAATTTTTTCCGGAATAAACGCATTTCCCATCTTCTTCTTTTGCGTTTAAAGGAATACAACGTATTGTAGCTTTTGTATGTTTTTTTATAGCCTGCTCAGTTGATTCAGTTCCATCCCAATGGGCATAAATAAACCCACCCTTTTGATGTAATATTTTTTTAAAATCTACGAAATTATCAACTAAAGTAATTTTTTGGTCTTGAAAACTTTTTGCTCTATCAAATAAAGATTTTTGAATCTTTTTTATATTATTTTCTATATAACTTACAAGATCTGATTGGGAAATAATGGTCTTTGATAATGTATCCCTCCTAGCAATTTCAACACTTCCTTTATTCAAATCTTTTGGTCCAATAGAAATTCTAAGAGGAACACCCTTTAATTCATATTCATTGAACTTATATCCAGGTTTAAATTTGTCTCGATTATCGTACTTGACACGTATATTTTTTGCTTCCAATGACAACTTTATCTTTTCTGCTAAATAAGAAATTTGTTTACGTTGCTCTTCGTTTTTATAAATTGGAATTATAATTACCTGAAAGGGAGCGAGATTAGGTGGTAATACTAAACCATTATCATCACTGTGAGTCATTATTAGTGCTCCTATTAATCTTGTTGAAACTCCCCAAGAAGTGGCCCAAACATGCTCTAGGGCTCCTGATTCAGAAGCAAATTTTACATCAAATGCTTTAGCAAAGTTTTGTCCTAAAAAATGTGAAGTTCCTGCCTGAAGTGCCTTTCCATCTTGCATTAATGCCTCAATGCAATAAGTTTCTTCTGCGCCTGCAAATCGTTCACTCGAGGTTTTTGTACCTTGAATGACCGGGATAGCCATAAAATTTTCAACAAAGTCCGCATAAACTTGATTCATTAATTTAGCTTCATCTAAAGCTTCTTCTTTGGAAGAATGAGCTGTATGACCTTCTTGCCATAAAAATTCTGTTGTTCTCAAAAAAAGTCGTGTGCGCATCTCCCATCGAACTACATTAGCCCATTGATTTATTAAAATCGGCAAATCGCGATAGGATTGAATCCAAGATTTATAAGTATTCCAAATAACAGCTTCACTTGTTGGTCTAACAACAAGTTCTTCTTCAAGTTTTGCATTAGGATCAACTTCTAGCTTACCAGGTTTATTTTCTTTATTTTTTAAACGGTAATGAGTAACTACTGCACATTCTTTTGCAAATCCTTCAGCATTTCTTTCTTCAGCCTCAAATAAACTTTTTGGAACAAATAATGGAAAGTATGCATTCTCATGTCCTGTAGCTTTAAACATCTTATCAAGTTCAGCTTGCATTTTTTCCCAAATTGCATAACCATAAGGCTTTATTGTCATACATCCACGGACAGAAGAATTTTCTGCAAGATCAGCTTTTACTACTATTTCGTTGTACCATTTTGAATAATCCTTTTCTCTAGGAGTTAATTTATTTGCCATAAAACTTTGGCACAGAATTTGCCTATATTTAGTTGAATTAATTTTGTGTTACAAATTTAATCTTTTTGTATCACATTTCTAAAATCATTTGCCATGAAAAAGAAACCATCAATTTTTAAATTTTACATCTTGCTATTAAATTTTGTTATTGCAAATCTTCTTTTAAGTTGTGGCAGTTTTAAAGGATCCTCTTACTTTGATTCAGACGGAATTTATGTTTCTCAATTTGAAGCAAATAAAGACGACTCTAAAGTAGAAACAAATGATAATTATTATGAGCAGTACTTTAAGGATGCAGCAGACAATGGATATGTAGATGTTACTGAAGAAGATATTTACTTTACTGACTCAGACTCATATAATAGTACTGACCAATACCAAAATAATACTGGTTTTGAAAATGATAATTTACAAATTCCGTGGGGAGGAGATACTTCACAAACAGAAATCAATATTATTAATAATAGTCCTAACTTCAGATGGGGTCTAATGGGATTTGGATTAGGCTATTCACCTTTTTGGAATAATTATTACGCCGATCGCTTCCAATTTGGATTTGGAGGTTTTTATAGCCCATTTATGGACTATCACTATTGGAATCCATATCGAGGATATGCTGGTATGTGGGGAGGATTCAATTCATTTTATTCTCCGTTTGGATTTTATGGAGGGTTTTACAATCCATATGGATTCGGTTTTAGAAATGGGTTCAGAAATCAATGGGCTAACCGTTGGAACCGATTCGATGATTACTATGGGAATAATTTGAATCAAAGAAACCGAAGAGACTATCGCTCTACAGTAGCAAGGATTAAGTCTGGACGTGGAGAGAAAAACTACAATAGTTCTAGAGAAAGGACTAGAGAAAAAACTCAAAACGTTGACTCTAAACAACGTGAGGTTCAAAATACTTTAAACCGAATTAACGCTGGAAGAAGTGGAAATTTAATTGGTAGAAATGTAGTTATTGGATATGATCGAACTAAATCAATAGAAAAATCAAATATTAAAAGTGTAAGAAATTTAAGACCAGGAATATCACTAAATTCTACGAACAGAACTATAAGAAGAAACTATAACAATACAAATCTTAGAAAATCACCTCAGGGTTTATATACTAACTCAGGACGTACCCAAACACAGTATCGTCTAGTAGGAAGAAATCCCAACAGATCCAATACATTAACTCAAGGGAGAACAAGCAGACAAGTGATTAGTAGACCTAATAATTCTAGAAACCCAAGGTCTACTTCAAGAATAGTAAGACAAACTAGCAGAAACCAAGGTAAAAATACTACGAAGTATAATTATTCACGATCACAAAGAAATAATAATTATAATAGATCAAACAGCTCTTACAGTATAAATAGGTCCTCTGTGCCGTCATATAATTCCGGAGGGAGGAGTTCTTCAGGAAGAACTGGTTCTTCTGGCTCAAGAGGTGGTCGCACTAACTAAATAATTTTAAAAAATTGTTTCAAATGCGCTCCTTATTTTTTTTAGGTACTGCCTTGATTATATCTCAACTTTTGGTGGCACAAACTCTAAATGATGTAATTTATTTAACACAATCTGGTTTAAATGGTTCAGCGAGATATACTAGTATGGCAGGGGCATTTGGTGCTTTAGGTGGTGATTTAACTGCAATTAGTGATAATCCTGCGTCTTCTTCAGTTTTTTTAAATACAGAGGTAGGTGGATCACTAAATTTTCAATCACGTGAAAACAATGGAATGTTTTTTGGAGAAACTAAATCTAATAGCGAAGAAAACTTTTATTTTGACCAATTTGGTGCTGTATTTATTTTTAATAATACCAATGAAGAAAGTTCTTGGACAAGAATAAGTGCTGCTATCAATGTGAATCGAATTAATAATTATGATCAAAAAGCATCAATAAGTGGAATCAACAAAACAGGTGTTTCAGAATACTTTTTACATTTTGCCAACGGTATTGCATTTGAAGAAATTCAACTTTACGATGATGAATCAATTTCAGATATTTATCGTTACTTAGGTGATGAAATTGGTTTTGGTGCTCAACAGGCTTTTTTAGGTTATCAATCATACATTATTGATCCCTTGAGCCTAAATAATCAAGAAAAATCATACTTATCAAATGTTAGTTCCGGTAAATACCGTCAAAATCTAGACATCTTAAATAATGGACTACATAGAAAAATAAGTTTCAATTTTAGTGCGCTTTATAAAAATACATTACACCTTGGGGCTAATATCAACAGACATAAAATAGAATTTAGAAACGAACAAAAATTTTTTGAAGGAGATCAAGGTCTTGATTCATTCATATATGATATAAACTTCAATAATGATTTAATAAGTTATGGTGATGGGTTTTCAATTCAATTTGGTGGAATTCTAAAATTTAATAATTTACGTCTTGGCATAAGCTATGATAGTCCACAATGGATTGACATACAAGATGAAACGCAACAAAAAATAAGTGCATATAGATTTGAAGAAAGTTTAGAAATTCAAGAAATTATTAATCCAGATATAACAAATTTTTATCTACCATATCGTCTTAAAATTCCATCAAAAACAAGTTTGAGTTTAGCTTATGTTTTTAATCAAATAGGGCTTTTCTCCCTAGAATATAGTAATCAAAACTTGTCTAATAGTATGTTAAGTCAAGAGTCTGTCAGTGAATTTTTGAATAATGTAAATAATGAAGTGAATAATTCATTAAATGCTTTAAATACTATAAAAATCGGCAGTGAATATAGATTAAGGAATATAAGTTTCAGAGCAGGTTATTTATATCAAACAAAAAATCAAGATTTTATAATGAATGATAATCAAGCTATAACATTTGGAATAGGTTTTGACTTTGGAGCAAGTAATATGAATCTGTCTTTTGTAAATTTTCAACAAAATCAGGGCTTAAAACTTTTCTCCAACGGATTAACTACTCCATACGAAATAAGTAAAAACCTCACTCAACTGACCCTTAGTTATAATTTTAAGCTTTGATCTTATAACAGGCAGAGAATCGTATTTAAATAATTATATTTGTTTGAGTGTATTAGCTTATGAAAATAATAAAATTAATTTCTTATTTAATAGAAGGAATTTTTCTTCTAATTTTCAAACTTGACAATAAAAATTGAATGAATAATTCCCTAGTTGTATACAACTCAATAAAGGGTAAAAAGGAAGTTTTTAAACCTATTTTACCTAACAATGTAGGGATGTATGTTTGTGGTCCAACGGTATATAGTAATGTTCATCTTGGAAACTGTAGGACATTCATTTCTTTTGATTTAATCTTCCGTTACCTTTTACACTTGGGTTATAAAGTTCGTTATGTAAGAAATATTACTGATGTCGGTCACCTTGAAAATGATGCAGATGTAGGAGAGGATCGTATTTCTAAAAAAGCTAGATTAGAATCTATGGAACCTATGGAAATAGTACAAAAGTACACTCTTGACTTTAGGGAAACCATGGCAAAGTTTAATACTCTCCCTCCTTGTATTGAACCAACAGCTACTGGTCACATAGTAGAGCAAATTGAATTAATTAAGAAAATTATCAACCAAGGTCACGCTTATGAAGTAAATGGATCTGTTTATTTTGATGTTATTAAATTCAATAAGACAACCCAGTATGGTAAGCTTAGTGGTAGAAAAATTGAAGAATTAATTCATAATACTCGAGGCTTAGATGGCCAAAGTGACAAAAAAAATCCTCAAGATTTTGCACTATGGAAAAAAGCTGAACATGAACACATAATGCGTTGGCCTTCACCTTGGAGCGTCGGTTTTCCTGGTTGGCACCTAGAATGTACAGCCATGAGTCAAAAATATTTGGGAACTCAATTTGATATTCATGGTGGAGGAATGGATTTAAAATTCCCTCATCATGAGTGTGAAATTGCGCAAGCTGAATCTGTTCACAAAAAAAAACCTGTTAATTATTGGTTACACGCCAATATGTTGACGCTAAATGGAAAAAAAATGGCTAAATCTACAGGAAACAATATTTTACCTTATGAAATGTTTAGTGGTCAAAATAATATTTTTAATAAGGCATTCTCTCCAATGGTTTTAAGATTTTTTATGCTGCAAGCTCACTATAGAAGTATTGTTGACATAAGCCAAATTGCACTAGAAGCATCTGAAAAAGGATATAATCGATTGGTAGCTGGCATTGAAACTCTTGAAGAAATTTCTGGATCATCTACTACAAATGGATTTAAATTAAAAGCGTGGAAAAAAGACTGCTATAATGCAATGGACGATGATTTTAATAGCCCCCTTCTTATAGCAAACCTTTTTGATGCTGTAAAATTTATAAATGGTGTACACAACAATAAATATGAAATTAGTTTACAAGATTTAGAAGAATTAAAAAAAATTATGAATTCTTTATTTAATGATGTTTTAGGATTAAAACGCGACAAAAATAAAGCAACAACATCAGAAAGAATTCAATTAGAAGGTACCCTTTCTTTATTATCAGATATACGAGATAAAGCAAGAGCTTCAAAAGATTTTGAAACTTCAGATCTTATTCGTAACACTTTGTCAAAATTAAAAATCCAAATCAACGATAATAAAGATGGTAGTTCATTCAAAATAAACTAAACGTTTTAGCTTGAAAAAAATTTTAATTTTTCCTTTTATACTTCTAATAAAGTTATATCAGTCCCTAATATCGCCATTGCTCCCTTCAACATGCAGATTCCATCCCACTTGTTCACAATATGGATTAGAGGCTTTAACAAAATATGGTTTGTTTAAAGGAGGGTTCCTTACCATTAAACGCATTTCTAAATGTCACCCATGGGGAAGTTCTGGTCACGACCCAATTCCATAATTAATTATTTCATTTCCCTCCTATTTTAATTACTTTTATATGTTTAAAAATTATTCATGTATTTCATAAAAATTGATTGGGCACCTAGTGAAACGCTTTTTAAAATAGGAAGTTTTGGTATTCACTACTACAGCCTTATGTTCATTATTGCATTCGGTGTTGGCTATTATATCATGAAGAAGATATTTACTGAAGAAAAGATTTCTTTAGAATACTTAGAATCACTTTTTGTTTATATGGTATTATCAATTTTATTAGGTGCTCGTCTCGGAGATGTACTTTTTTATAGTTGGGATTATTACCAAAATCATCTTTTAGAGATTTTGCTTCCTATTAGAGATACACCAAATGGATATACCTTTACTGGCTTTAGAGGACTAGCAAGTCACGGTGCTGTGATTGGCTCATTAATTGGATTGTACTTGTATAAATTAAAATTTAAACAAAAAACACTATTATGGCTTTTAGATAGAGTCACTGTTCCTGTAACTATTGGTGCAAGCTTTGTTCGTTTAGGAAATTTTTTTAATTCAGAAATTGTTGGGCGCTACAGTAATACCAATTTTGGTGTAGTTTTTTTAAATCGTGGAGAATCACTTCCTCGGCATCCTGCACAACTATATGAAGCCCTAGGATATTTTATATTATTTTTAATAATTAGAAAAGTTTATAAGACACCAAAAAAAAATAAAGAGGGGTACCTTATAGGGCTTTGGTTTTTAGGAATGTTTACCATTCGTTTCATAATTGAATTTATAAAAGAAAGCCAAGGAGGCTTTGAAGAATATTTACCTGTTTTATCAACAGGTCAATGGCTAAGTATTCCATTTATACTTTTAGGATGTTATCTTATGATTAGAAAAACAAAAATGTCTCAAATATAATTAGTAAGCCGTTTGATGATTTATTTTTAATCAAAAATGTTTAGAAATCGCAATTAACAAATCCATACATCCAATTAGTTAAACATCATACAGGAATATGCTTGGCTATTTAAGAAAGATTATTTAATTATTTGATTCCAATAATTTCCTTTTTTTCTGTGTGTCAAACATTACTGGAGTTGCAATAAAGACAGAGGAATAGGTTCCCACCAAAACCCCTATTATAAGTGCAAACATAAAACCCCTAATAGATTCACCTCCAAAAATAAATATTGCTAGAAGTACAAGTAATGTTGTAAGTGAAGTATTTAATGTTCTGCTTAATGTGCTATTTAGTGCTGCATTTACTGTATCATCAAACTTCCATTTAGAATGTTCATTAATAAATTCTCTAATTCTATCAAATACAACTACTGTATCGTTTAAAGAATAACCTATA
>CENP01068012.1_pt1 | contig 22287 bp, 36 predicted proteins | sample 361281 | NCBI WGS metagenome assembly CENP01 (sample SAMEA2591122, study PRJEB7988) | marine metagenome | biome: marine biome (ENVO:00000447); feature: deep chlorophyll maximum layer (ENVO:xxxxxxxx); material: saline water (ENVO:00002010), including plankton (ENVO:xxxxxxxx) | depth 70 m | reverse complement strand
GATGGATACAGTGAATTCAAGTCCATTGATCCTATCCATTTGTGTAAACCTTTTTTAGGAAATGCCACATAGGCACCTGCCGCCGCAGTATTTTCCTCATCACGTTTAGGCCTATTAGGAACCTGTAGTCCTCTGTGATGTGCTTCATTAATGATTGCTTGTTCTGTAACTGCTACCGCACCCATTGTGGTCTGTAGCAAAACAGTATTTGCATGAGCTAGTTCATTACTAAGATCGATAAACCTTAGTTTTTTGTCCAGCTTGTCCAGTAGTGCAACGTCTTGTCTGTTGTACTCAATGAATGTCTTGAAGTCATTGTTATAAAGTTGATCGAGTGTACCTTCGTAAACAGTTTTGTTTTCACCGATCTCAAGTTCGCCAATAGCGTCAAGTCTGTAAGTGTGTCGTTCTTCATATGTGTATTTACGATATAATTCTAAACTATCTAAATGCACTCTACCTATTAGGTCATAGGTTTCAGCTTTCTTACCATACTTCTCATACTCACGTTTCTTAGGAAGTTGTTTCCATAAACAGAAACGTCTAGTATCATCTTTACTTAAAACTCTTGAAACACGGTTAACTGTATAAGGAATATCATAACCTTCACTGTTCCAACCTGTTAGTATGTCTGCGTCTTGTATGATATCAAGAAATGCTTCTAGCATATCTCCTTCTTTTTCATACAAGTATGTGTTAGGGAATTCTTCTACTTCTTTCTTTGCCTGTTCCATTGTTAAGCCCTTGGGCGGAAGTGCAAATGTTACAAGACTATCTAGCCATTGTAAGTGTACTGTGATTGCAGTAATTGGCATGAAAGGATCACTAGGATCAGCAAATCCTCTTTCAGGATCAAAGTCTGTCTCAATATCAAAAAAGCAAACATTTAGTTTAGGAGCATCAACATTTAAGTATTGTTCACTTAAACATTGGAATATTGGATTTACATCACTTTCAAATAATTCTTTGTTTTGATTGATTGCAAGTTCTTTGCGAAACTGTTTTGTATTTCTAGCAACAATCCTACTTAATGGATCGCCATAGATACTTTTGTATTTGCCTCTGGCATCTTTATAAAAGAATGTATATTTGACCGGGTATTCTGTAAAATGTCTCTTTCCGTCTTTTCGTTCTACTACACGGATAACATCTTGGTCTCTATCGAATTGTGCGTCTACGTAACTCATCTTTTCTCCTGTATGTCATTTGAGGCTGACAAATACCAAATAAGTCGCTTATGGCCGACTGTGCCTTCTTCATAGTGTTGCTAATATTATACCTGAAATCCCAACTAATGTCAAGACCCCATTTGTTATTATCAACGCCGGTTCTTTCCACATAAATGAAACTATTAACCAAACTGCTCCACCTAGTGCTAGTAAGCCTGGTCCTATTGGATATAACTCAGGAAATCCTGCGTTAATAAAAGTTCCAATTATTAGTATTAATGTTGCTACCCATTTTAGTATAACATCAATCTTCAATGCCTTGTTGTTTAAAATATTCTCTATCATTTATTGCCTTATCGTCTATCCAAATATCGTATACTTGTTTGCCTGTTTTTATTGTTGTGGCTCTTACACCCCAATTCATTAATTGTCTTACGGTAAATTCCTGCCAATCTGTGCCTGAATTACCGCCCCTTGCAGTATAGTAATGTATCTCATTACCTGCGTCATATAGCCCGTTTAGGTGCTCTATGCGGTCTCTACGTGGCTGACTTTCCTCATAGTTACTGTTTACAGTATAACAGATAGTTCCGTCTATGTCAACCATATATTTCATAAAAATAACTTCCAAAGTGCTATGGTATTCATAGTAGTAAACCATGCGGTTAAAACCATAACCCATGCTGAACTTCTATAATATGCTCCAAAGAATCCTGTAACACTTCCAATCCAATAAAATGGAATGAATATGTCTGGCCTTGGTGCAAGAACTGTATAGGTAAGAATACCACTACCTATAATCACCGTAATAGCACTGACCATTTCAAGGTAAAATGCTGTTGGGTGCGACTCGTAGCTTTTTCTAAAAAATGACGAGATACTCACTACTTGTCTTTGCCTACAGTAACAACCAAAGTTTCTAGGTCGTCAAATGCATCTGCAACTTTATGCCAGTCACCTTTGTGTGCAATCTTAATTGCCTTGTTAATGGTTGCTGGTTTGATGTTCAGTTCTTCTGCTACTGCTTTTACAGTATCCTTAAGACCTGTATTTAGGTCCTCAACCTCTTGCATCACTTGAGCACCTTCGTTTACAAGACGTTCTAGCTTTTGCTTTTCGTCCTGTCCATATACTCTATCACTCATTATATTCTCCTTAAATTATAAGTTTGTTTATTATACACTCTTAGCCTGTGGTCTGTCAATAGTTAAATTACCTGCAATGACAACTCTTTCTTTTTCATTTACTTGTGGTGGCACACTATGAGTTACCCAACCTGGGAATACTATCATAAGTCCTGAATTTGGATATATTGCATTACCACTCGTTGGAAAGACCAACGGAGCATCTTCAGGTGTCGCATCTACATAATAAACGAAACTCCAAATTGCTGGGTGGTGTGCATGAGGGTTACAACTTTCTCCCTTTTTATATACGGCTCCCCAACAATCAGTAATTGAATATGTACCTAACTCTTTATGTACCAATCCTCCTTTAACAACATCAATTGCAAAATCGATTATCTTTGCAAAGTCAGGATCTTCAAACATAGTCCATTTAGTCATGTCGGCTTGGACATTAGTTTTTCTAAATTGCTGATCACCTTCAGCTCTAATTTTTTGATCTAGAATTGGATTAAGTGTTTCAAACTCTGGATAAACCATTGTAAAAACATCTGCTTGTTCTTTGAATTCTAAACTCTGTACGTTAGGTTCTAACATACAACTATTTAATCTTATTAAGTTTTGGTAGTATTTAAGGTGGCTTTGTAGGCTTCTTCGAACCCTTCTAGATATATGTATGCTTCTTCGTTATACCAAACTCGTTTGAAATAACTATCATAACAATCTAATATACATGATTCGGTTGCGTTGAAATGTCCTTTGACTATCCAAAAAACTCGGTAAGCATCTTTACGTTTTGCTTGATCCAATCTCTTCCTCGTCCTTTGATTTATATTGCCACTCGTCAGTATGTCCGACGGACCACTTTGGATTATTTTCTACTGTATAATTTTGTGTACATACTTTGAAGTCTGGCATTTTACGATCACCGATCACAAGACTTTGGTCTGTGAATATAACTCTGTTGTTTGGCTGTGCGGCAAACTGACCATTGTTCATTTTAATAAAATTAAATGATTTGTGTTCCGGATCGTGTTCTGAAAAATTAACATTAAGAGTTGAATGTTGTGAATGACACGTGTCGAGTGTAAACATATACTCGCCCTTGTGCATCTTTTTATCCTTGCCAAAGAACTCACAGTCTGCTAACATAGGTTTTTTAATTACTGTAATATCATAATCAAAACAATCCCATATCTGTAACGTATCTAGTGGTAATTGGTCTTCTGGATTAATGTCTGTTTTCCAGACAAATGCTGACAAAGGAAGTTTATCATATAAAGCACCATACTCTGTTAGTAATGTTTCAACATACAAAGCCTTGCCCATTATACTTCTAATTGAAATCCATATTCCAGGAGTAAACTCTCCGTGACCTTTTTGCAGATCATATAGGTATTCTTTTTTAACGAATACTTCGACGGGTGGTATGTTATGGACTAGAAAGGCCATAGAACTCCTCGTTATGTTAATTTATAATGTATTTATGCTAGGCTTGGATTGCCTTGCCTTTTTGTAGGGCAACGACGAAATTTCTGTAACCTGTTTTGCTATCAAGCATATTCTTACCATCTGACCATTTAGTACCGTCAAATGTCCAAGTAACTTTGCCATCACTATATGCTGATCCAGGTTTTACGTCTTCTTGTCTTGGTAGTTTTTGTGCAGGCTCCGGAGTAGGCGCCGGTGCTTTTGTATTCTTTTCTGGTGCTTTAGCATTATCTTTGCTACTAGAACTGGAAGGTTTGTCCTTGCCAAGTCCGACTAAATTACGTAGTCTATCACCACCTGTTGGTTTCTGTATGTTTGATAACTTATTATCACCGCCGAATGTTTTGACCAGCTTATCAGAAAAGTCAGTACCATAGTCCGCAACGCCTTTATAAACGCCTTTTGGATCTGGTTTTTCTGGAAGGAAGTCTTTGGCTCTCATTGAACTACATCTTTACGCAGTTATCAACAGTCTTGCCACCCTTTTTCTTAGTACCCATACGTTTGTAACCTTTCCAGCATACTTTGCCGTCAACGCCTTTTTGTTTTTCGTATACATACTCGCCTTGTTCTTTTGCAAGTTTATCTGCTAGGGACTCTTTATAACCGTCTTTCTTTTTAGCAATAGCAATAGCCGCCTGTTGTTTAGGATTCTTTGCTTTGCCTTCACTTACTGGATCACAACCACAGTCGTCATCACATTTACTATGACTTTCGTGTGTGTCACAACCACAGTTTGCACTTTCACTTACTTCTTCGAACTTTTGTTCGTAGTCCATATTGTGATATACTGCACCCATATAGTCTGCGGCTTTAGTAATCTTAGATTGTACCCAACCCTCTAAGCCTTCTTGCTCAGATACATTCTTCAACATCTCATGCATCTTGATTGAGTATTTTGCAATTTTGTATAGCTGAGCACGTGCCATTTGCACTTCGTGATCTTGCTCGACCTTGCTGGCCATATCCGCTAAATTTTCAACTAATTCTTTATCTTTGTTCATTGTAAGTTCCTTACTATTATTTAGCCGTTTCATTGGTTGACCGAATAGTCCATGGCTCTTGTTATCTAGTGCGTTATCTGTTGGTTTTTGTGTCTTAGGCTTCTTTTTGCTGTTTGCTATGTGTGGATTAGCCACTGTTGCTATATTACCGGCACTTGTTGCACCAGGTGTAGCAGTTTCATCTACTTTAGGATCGTTGCAATTACAATGCGGACAAGTTGGTTTACATTCACAGTCTTCACGTTTTACATCTGCTCCACAACACTTGGGCGAACAATGTGTGTCTTTTTCAGATTCATTAATATCGTATGCATCTTTTCCCTTGTGCTTGTCTTTGCGTGGAATATCTTTAGTTTTGTCACCATGGCTACCTGCGGCTCCACTTTTACGTAAGCTCTGCATAGCCTGGAAATTAGGATCTCTTGGCTTGTTAACTTTAGGTTTTTTAACTTCTCTTATACGCATAGCAGTATTTATCTTTTCATAAGTTGCATGATCTCTTTTAAACTTCCATTGATCATGTGTACTCTAGCTTCTTTTTGTCCACGTAAACGTAGTGAATCGTATCTATGATGTCCGTTAATGATATAACCATCTCTATCAACTAGTATAGGAGAGTATTTCTTATCGCCTGTGCGTTGTAATGCTTTACCTAGTTTAGCCCAGCTACGATCACGTTGTACGGGCTTTAGCTTGTCTAATGGTGTTTTACCCTTACGTGCAATAAACTTATCTACATCTTTGCTCTTAACTTGTGGAGGTTCTTTGCCATCTGTTGGTTCTGGGTCAAAGTTATGATCCTGATATCCTGATACATTACCAACTTGATATCCTAAACGTTTTAAGTTAGCAATCATATGTTTAGCTTCTTTATCTCCTCCAAAGAAGTTCAGCATAATATCTTGATCGCCCATGTTAGCATCATCTGGTTCAGTTGTTGCTATGTTGGCCATGTTACGTCCTAGTTTCATAAAGTCGTAATCAGTAGCATCTGAATCTACTGAATAACTGTTTTTAGGAAATGGTATAAGATCGCCTTCTTTTGCCATCTTGGTTGCTGTTGCATACATAACCGCATCAGCATCTTTACCGTAACGTTTTTTAAAGTCCTTTGAATTTTTCTTCATACCTTTTACGAAACGTTCCTTGTCTTTCTCTTCGCCTTTTGTCAATTCTCTCTCCGTAGCTGGTTGTTCAAAATATTGTTTTAAATTTTTAGCAGTTCTTTCAAACTTATGATCTTTATGTTTAAATCCTACACCACCTGATGCTTCCCACTTACTAACGTTCTGACCAAAGTCATCAATTAGTATGTTTGGAGTGCCATCTGAATTTTTAGCATACTTGCTTTTCTGTGCAGTAATAATTACTTCTTTTGGTGGAAATGCTTTTAGGTTCTTTTCAACCCATTCTTTTTTACTAGGTTCTACTCTAGGGTCATCAGCCATTGGTGCTGAAAGTATAGAGTACTCACCTTTAATATCTTTAATAATAGATAGTAAGTTATCTGCATTAGAAGTAGGTTTTAGATTAATCCAAAAGTCTTTTGTATCTCTAATTTTTTGTAATGCGGCATCTACGTCTTTGATTTCTTTCCAATCGCTAACACCCATCATCTTAGTCCACGGACCAAAGAAGTCTACAAGAACTCCGTCCATGTCAACGTATATCTTACTTGCACTTGACAATTCTGTTTCGTCTTCGTTTGCTTTGTTATTGCCCTTGTTCTTAAAGTCAAATCTGTTGTTAGGTCCTTTTCCTGCTTTATGTACTAAACCCATTGGTTTAATAGTTTGAGGCATAATCTTCCATTCGTTCCATATTTCTTTCCTTGACTCTACCAACCCATCTGGTACATCAAATTGCCATACTTTGCCTTTACCAGTTGCTTTCATTACAGCAGTAAGTCTTGTATTACCGCCTACTAGTTCTAAATGCCCGTCACTGTAACTTGCAACAATAGGTAATTCAATTGAACCTTTTTCTAGTTGTTTTAATGCTCTTGCTTGTTTATCTTTATCAAGGTTATCAAAGTCTTTAACATTAACAGCATCAGTATTACTCATCTTTTGAACTGTTTTAGTATTGTATTCAACTACTTTGCCTTTATTTACAAGCTCAATCCATTTATCCTTACCTATCTTTTTAAATTCTTCATAACGTGTTGCTTCGTCCCACTCGCTATCAAGATTAGGCTTTGTATATGTTATATCCTTTCTAGACTCTGCCATGCCCAAATTAAATAATGTATTTGGGTCACTGTTTTTATGAGCCTTCTTGTGCATATTATATACTGGAACTCCTTTTTTGTCAACCTTTAATCCTAGTTTGGCCGCTTGTTTCTTGATTGCGTCAGGACCTACGTCGTGTGTAGTGTTAACACCCGGTACAATTAATCCAACACCTTCGTAGAGTTGACGTAGTTTCATTTCTTTTTTCTTCCTCTAAAACTAGGAACACCGGTCATATAAGGTTTACCAAACCAAAGTTTAAACCAATCCTTATCTCCAGGCTTTAGCCCTAACTTCTTTTCTTTTTTTCTAATGGCAGTTGCAGTGATACTAGGATTCTCGTCTACTTTGTATTCAGTATATCCTGTAAACTCATTAATACCTGCTAGTTTCTGTAATCTTTTTATATCGTCCATTACTTCTTCTTGCCACTTTTCATATTAGCACACCAGTGATACATCTTTGCTTTTTCACCTGATGCCTTCTTTGCTCTTGCTCTTAGATCAGTTACTGATCCGTTGCAACTTGCACCAGACTTTTTAACACGACCTGGTCTGCTTTTACCTTTTTTTTTACCGTCTGCAAAGTTTTCATCTTGCTTGTACGTAAATTTAAAGTTTAAATTCTTAAAAAGATTTACAGTTGTCTTTGCACTTCTTAAAGCCTTTTGCATAAGCTCTTGTTCGTCTTCTGATCTGCCATCATAAAAACGTAAAAATTTGTTTGCTTCAGATGGTTCAATATAAACTTTACCACCTACACTTATTTCATTTGAATCTGCGTTCCAACTTAATGGAAAAGGTTTGCCGTCACTTCTACTTGCTATGTTATTAAGTACATCTAGTTTAGGCTTCTGTTGTTTAACTACTAGCTCGTCTAGGTTTTCTTGTACACCCATACCAGCCTTAACTTTAGTAAACATCATCTGTGCTAGTTTCTCATCTCCAGCAACACCTTGTTTGAAAGTTTCAAAATCACCTTCAGCGGCCGCGGCTTTCATTTTACTTGCACTCATTCCTTCTGCACCTTCGGCATCAGGATCACGTTGACCTGCACTTACAATATTAATGCTGTCAAATGTATAATCTTTTCCGTTGTAATCATTTAAAAGTTTTGTAAAGCTATCTACTCTATCACTACCAGCTACATAAATTATATCTGTGTAACCTTTTGCTTCTAAACTTTTCATAGCATCGATAATAGTTCTTACTTTATTATCACCAATAGCAATACCACTAAAACTTTTTTGTGCAAAGAATACTTTTTCTGCAAATGACAAAGGATCTGTCTTAGGTTTTTGCGTATGTGTTAAGAATAGAAAAGGTTCGCCTTGTTGACTTTTTATTACGTCAACTAATTTTGCGTGTCCTATAGTAGGTGGGTTCATTCGCCCAAAGGCAAATACGGCAGTCTTAGAAGCTTCGAATAGCTCTCGCAGAAACACTAGTACTCTCCATCTCTAATCATCTCCATTTCGTCACCATATATCTTTTCGATGATCTCTGTTTTTTCATCGTCACTTAAAAGTTCTTCTGGTCTTTTTGGGATATCATACTTTGAGCAATAATGTTGACAGCCTTTCTCAATCATTGGCCCCATGTGTTGCATTTGATCAATTGGCTCGCCTTTTTTAAGTTTATCCTGCATAGTTGCCATTGTTGGATAATACATTTTACGATAGAAGATAGGATCGTTTCTCATGTGTTGACATAAGTCTTCAACAACATTGAATCCTAAATCTTGTTCGTATTTGTCTTCAGAAAATTCAACTAGTTTTACCATTTACGACAACTCCAATATCTTGCTTTTGTTCTTGGCCCTGGATTATCGCAGTTGTGTCTTGCACGAAAACTTCTGCGTCTTGCAGGGTTTGATTTTTTGATTCTCATATTAGGATCACCAAAGTTTACTTTTTTAACATTTTTAGTCTTTGGATCTTTGACGTATACTTTAAACTTCTTAACATCGCCTTGCATTGGCTTTCCAAGTTTTACTTTACGTCCTTGGTATTCAGCTTCGTCTACAATCTCGTCTTCGTTAAACCACATATCACCATATGCAATATAAAAATCATCACCGTCGTAAGTTTCTTCAACCCAGCGGTTTTGTTCCTCTGTTTCTTTTAAATAATCAGTAAATGTTTTAGACATAGAATACTCCTATACTAAGAGTATTTATCACAGTTTAAAGCTAGACGGAAATTTCGATATCGAAGTTATTGTGGCCTAAATCAAACAATTTGTGTGCTAAACGTTCAGCTATGACGCTTGATTCTTCATCGTTTAGCTGTTTATGTAGCTCTACAGCAAGTACAGAGCCACCCTCTATAGTATCATATGTTTCGTAGTTAGTTTCTTCTTCTAATAAGGCCTCATCAGCACACTCTAGCACAGTATCAACTAGATAATCGTCTACTTCACTTAAATCTTTGTTTTCCCATACTATATTAATAAAATGTTTCATGATTATACCTTAATGATTCAGCAATATGCTTTGTACAGTTCCGCTTGTAAATGTTACTACTGCTCTAACCCATACAAAGTTACCTGTAAAATTGTAAAAATAAGAACCTTCTGTTCCCATGGATTCAGTACCATCAATGTCAAAGTAGTCCGCTTCTGCAGGATCAGTTGCAAGTGTTCCTTGCATTTTTATAGTACCGTTAAAGCCTGCAACGTTGTATTGTACTGTATGAAATCCATCTGCTCTGCCATAGTAACCGTCACCTTTAAACTTGGTACCTGTTACTGTAGAAGAAGTAGAGTCTCCTGCGTGTACTTGGTTTGACATTATTGTTTCTGAACTGGACATATTATTATTTATCCGAATATACTAGCCTATCGATCCTCATGATATTGTTATGTAAGAACAATCTAACTATGGTAAGTATCTTGTCATCTTTTACATACAAGTACTTGCCCTTCAAATCTCTACCCTGCTGTAGATCACGTATTAGCCTATCCCCTGCTTTAACCTTGCTGGTGTTTTTTACACAATAATCTGCAAAGTTCTTATCAGCAGTTCCATTTAAGTTTATCTTATAATTGTATTCGGAAGGCTTATCTAAGTAAATTGTGTTTTTTTCTAGGGTATCTACTGTTGGTTCCCATAACCAAGGAACATCATTTATTTTTCTTGAAATCTTCTTCAACCAATCGATATCATTGGAGTATATGCCTAGTCTTGATCCTTCACATCTAAGCATAAAGTCTACATCATCTTGGAAAGCATTTACAAGTATCTTAAGATCATCAAAGTCTTCAACTTTTATCTCTTGTTCTTTCTGTGACCACCTATGCATTTTAAAAGTTAGTGGTTCTCCTTGTGTGGACTTACGTTGTAATTGATCTATAATAACTCTAGCATTGTCAAGACGTTTGTTTCTAAAGATATGTGTGCCAGAATTGTACACACCTAGCTTATAAGCATACTTGTCCCAGAAGAGTTTATTAGTTTGTCTTTTGATCAATTTTCTCTCGCTTCTTAACTTTGGTATTTAATACAAATTCTTTTTCGTTAATATCTATATTTAAAGTACCGCCATCTTTTAAGTCACCAAACAAGAGTTTTTTGGATAAAGGTGTCTTGATGTCTCTATCAATTACACGTTGTAAAGGTCTTGCACCCATCTTAGCATCAAAGCCTTTGTCAACTAGTAAGTCAATAGCACTATCAGATACAGTAGTTGTAACACCTTTCTCTGTAAGCATATTTTTTAGTTCTAGTAAGAATTTACCAACAATCTTGATCATAGTATTCTTTTCAAGTTTGTTAAACGTCATTGTTCCGTCTAATCTATTCCTAAATTCAGGTGCAAAGAATTTTTTAAGTTCTTTATCTTCATATTCTTTTTCCATTTCACCAAAGCCAATAGCATTAGTTTCAGCTTCTTGTGAACCTAAGTTAGTAGTTAGAATTAAAACAATGTTTCTACAGTCGGCTGTCTTACCATTAGATCCTGTAACAAATCCATTGTCCATAATTTGTAGTAATAATGAACTTACATCAGGATGTGACTTTTCTATTTCATCTAATAATAGTACACAGTTAGGATGTTCTTGTAATTTGGTAATTAACAATCCTGCATTTTCTTCAAAGCCAACATAGCCCGGAGGAGAACCAATTAGTTTTGATACAGAATGTTTCTCTTGGTATTCTGACATATCAAATCTAACAAGTTTTACACCAAGTTGTTTGGATAGTTGTCTAGCAGTTTCAGTTTTACCAACACCTGTTGGACCCATAAACACAAACGACCCAATTGGTTTGTTTTCTGCTTTAAGTCCTGCTTGAGCAACAAGTATCTTATCAACTATTTGATCTACTGCTTTATCTTGACCGTATATTTCGCCTTTTAGATTCTTTTCTAAGTTAGCAAGGTTGCTTGATTCTTTTTCTTTAACTGTTTCCTCTGGCAAGTTAACTGCTTTAGAAAGTTCAAACTGTATTTCTTCTTCAGTAATAACCTTTTCTGCCTTAGGATCTTTCAAATTAAATCTTGAACAAGCACAATCAATCAAATCAATTGCTTTATCAGGAAGTTTCTTATCTGACTGATACTTAACACTTAATTTAATTGCACTTTCAATAGCTTCTTCTGTAATAGTTGTCTTATGAAACTCTTCGTAATACTTTTTAATACCTAATAAGATATCTTTTGTCATCTCTTTGCTAGGCTCGTCTACAGTTACTCTAGCAAATCTACGCATCAATGCTCTATCTTTTTCAAAATACTTTCTATATTCTTCCCAAGTGGTTGATGCAACGACTTTAATATTACCTTTGGTTAATACAGGCTTTAACATATTAGCAAGATCGTTGGAACTTTGTCCACCACCTGCACCAGCACCATTCATCATATGTGCTTCATCAATAAACACGATAGTTTTACCACGTTTCTTAAGAGCGGCCATAACTAATTTAAAACGTTCTTCAAAGTCTCCTCTGTATTTAGAACCTGCTAACATTGATCCAATGTCTAAGTTGTAAACACTATACTCTTTTAGAAACTCTGGTACTGTTTTATTAACGATGTTCCAGGCAAGGCCTTCAGCAATAGCTGTTTTACCTACACCTGGATCACCTACTAGCAACACGTTATTCTTTGCACGTCTACCTAAGGCAAGTGCAATAGAATCTAATTCGTCTATTCGTCCTATAACAGGATCTATTTTTCCTTGATCAACTTCAGCATTAAGATTAGTTGTAAATGAACGTAAAGCTCTAGTAGCCATACCTGCCATTTCTTCATCTTCATAGTTGTCAGCCATCTCATTGTTAAGATAGTCAGCAAACTTATCCTTATCAATGTTAGTTTTTGCAATATGATAGTATGACCAGCTTTTCTTTTCATTCATAATGCTTAAGAAAACATCTGAACAATCAATGTGGCTTCTACCACTAAACAATACTTGAGTAAATGCCCTATTCAACACTCTTTCTACTGCGTGTGTTTTCTTAGGCTTATACTTTTTAGCTACTGCCGGATCCATCTGAATTTTTTCAGTCTGGGTCTTTAAATAATTTTCAACATTCTTTTTAAGGAACTCTGGATCTGATCCATATCCTTCTATAATTTTAGCAAAGGACGACTCGCAAAGCATAGCAAATAATAAATGCTCAAGGGTAACGTACTCATGTTGTAGCTTCTTAGCTACATCAACTGCTTTATCAAATACTAACTGTAACTGTTCGCTCGGTTCAACCATATAATTTTGTGTCCTTAACTTGTCTTGTAATCCGTTTCATTAATTTGTTCTGCTTCTTCTTTGCCATGTCTAATCTCAACTTGCTTACTCTGTCTATGTAGTTGATTCCGTATAGATGATCATATTCATGACCAAAGATTCTTGCATTCCAACCTTGTAACTCTATTGTACACTCTTTTCCGCTAGAGTCAAGACACTCTGTTACCAATCCAACTGGTCTTTTAACTTTAAAGTACAATAAAGGAAAACTTAAACAACCTTCTTCGCCTTCTATCATCTCCTCACTTACCGCAGTAATTTTAGGATTGATAATTGCAAATGGTTTGCCGTCCTCGTAGTCTTTTAAACCTTCTGGTTTAATAATGAATATCTGTGAATCAAGTTCAACTTGATTAGCCGCTAATCCTACTCCTTGATTCTTGTCCATGATATCAATCATTTCAGATTCAATCTTTTTAGCGTCTTGTTTGTCAAAGTCAAAAGGTTTAACCTTTTTCTCTAACCAATCATTTGGGTGATATATCAATTTCATCTTTTATCTTTGCTAGTTTCTCTCTTGTTTGTTCATCATTAATCGTTGGCGTTATGCCTAATACCTTAACAAATAAGTTTCCCGTTTGTCCTGATCTTTGATCTGGTAATCCTTGTCCGCTTATACTAAAAGTTGTGTTGGAGTTTGTGCCTGGTGGAACATTAACACTTAAGGTTCTTCCGTGTAATGTTTCTACTCTTATGTTTGTGCCTAATAACAAATCGAATACACTTACATTCCTTGTTATATATAAATTTATGCCTTCCACGTCATACTCGGGGTGCCTTTTGACTCTTACTTTAACCATTAAGTTACCTCTAGGCATATTAGGTACTTGATCACCACCCATTCCTGGATAACGTATTGTATCTCCTGGGCGTACACCCTTTGGTAGTGTGATGTTTACTGTCTGTTGTTTGCCACTAGGTAATCTAAAATTGGCTATTAGTTCTTTGCCCTTTATAATATCTTCAAGTTCGATATCAGCGGCTATTGTAATGTCTTGATTACGCATTTGTCTTTGCCTAAAAGGACTATTTGGCTGTGCAAATCCGTCGCCAAAGAATGTAGAAAAGATATCATTCATATCTCCGCCATTGAAATGGAAAGTTGTACCGTTTTGTGAGAAGCCTTGCTGTTGTGGATCAGTGGTTCCAAACTGATCATACATCTGTCGCTTCTGTGGATCTTTTAATGCCGAGTAGGCTTCGTTAACTTCTTTGAATTTGGCTTCATCTCCACCTCGATCAGGGTGGTGTTGCATACTTTGTTTCTTGTATGCTTTCTTTAGTTCAGAGTCTGAAGCTGTTTTATCAACACCTAGTATATCGTAATAGTCCATACTATTACTTATCGGTGCTTATGTTACTTTTTACCTGATCGTGAACCCGTATATAGTCCAAACCAAGCCGCACCAGCACCTACTACAATGCTAACCAAACCTGATTGTTCCATTGTTGGTCCTGGTAAAGCCATGTACCATATTACCACTTTATATAATAAAAATATATAAGTTGTAATAAAGATACGTGGAAATATTCTCCAACTATCTACTGCTTTCGCAAGATCGATAAGTCCTTGATACTTGTTTTTTGAACTGTCAACAACATTAGTATCAACTTCTAATTCTATATTCACTTTTTTCGTAGTGTCTGCCACAGGCTTTGCCCCCTTCTTATCTACAATTTTATTTTCTTTTTCCATTTTTTAATTCTTTTATATGTATTTCGTTTTCTTTTATTCTTTGTGTTTGTGCCTTGTCGATCATCTCTTGTAGTCTTCGCCCTTTTTCTGCTTTGCTGTCTAAGTGTAAATCTTTGTTTATAATCTTTTCAAGTTTATGAAATTTTAATCTATCATTTGGTATAAATTGCCATACATAACCTTTGTCTTTATAAACACCAAACACACTTTCACGTAATCCTATCTTAACAATAATTGCATCATGGTCATCTAATATGATATGATCGCCTTCATTGAATGCTGAATTCATTTTGAATTTCAATCCACTCATCAAATTAACTGCGAAGTCTTTGAACCAGAAAACTGCGGACAGCGATATTAAAATAGCTATCCAGGGAGCAAGTACATCTGCGAGATCTAGTCCTAATTGGTCAAACATTTTACTTCTTCTCTAATGCTTTCAATCTCTTTTCCATGACTTCAAGTTTTGCTTTGAGAGATGGAAACTTTGCCATTTGCTTTTCTTCATCAGTCAGAATTTTTACATTGTAACGTTCTGCCGCCCAGTTATATAATGAATCTATTTTATTGTAAAACCAAACGCCTGCTTTAGTTTTTTTAAACCAAGTAGACGAAGCATTACCAATAATCGAACCTGCTATTGCTTTAATTAAGAAAAACCACATATAATATCCTTTGTTATATGTGTATTTATTAAAAAGAGGGGGTTATTTTTTGCCGGGTTTCTTGTCAGTACCTTCGTAGTACTCTTTGTAAGACTTGATTATTTCGTCTTGCTGTAGCATATATGCACGTATTTGTGCGAAGTTTTTAGCTAGAGCTTCGTATCCTTCGTCAGTTAAGCCAAATAACACAGGATCTACTCCACCTGCTTTCAGCTTTTCAAACACTTCATCAGCATTATCAGAAGTAATAATAGTCCATTTAAGTTCTTCTAACTTAGGTGTTAGAGGAGCAGGAAGCTCAAGAGGTTGTCTTTCGACTTCTGTCTTAAAAACGTCTAGTTGTCTAACACTACTACATCCACTAATAAGGAACGTACTTAGGATTAGCAATACTAGGACACTCTGAGTTGATTTCAGACTTTTTAGTAGCATTTTTCTCTTTCTCCGTTAGCGGACTTCCCATGGCAATTTCATTACATCTATTGCCTTCGGAACTTCCTTTATTAATTATTCGTTCAACGGAACCTGGTCTTTCATTTGCGAGTGAACCAATATCACGCACTTCACCTTTTCCGTTTATTTTATTGAATTTCTTGTCTAAGTTTGCAAATTCTTTTTTAAGATCATCATGTTGCTTTTGCAAGTTTGCTTTGATGTTAGCCTGTGCTTCAAAATCTGCTTTCATCTGTGTAATAACAGCTTTTTGATCTTCAACACTCTGCTCTAACTTGGCATTATTAGCTTCTGATGTAGCCAAGTCTGCTTTTAGATTCTTTACATATATAAAGCCTCCACCTGCACCTGCTAACATTACTACTACTAATGCAATCTTTATAGAACTAAACACTTTTGCTCTCCACTAGTTTGATAAAGTCGCCAACAGTTACTACTTCAGCTTCTTCTTGCTCAGAAATTTTTACACCTGTTGCATTTTGTATTGCAATGGTCATCTCAACGATATCAAAGTCGTCAGCATTTAAGTCATCTACTAAAGATGCACCTGGTACGACCTTAGACGCATCAATGCCTAAGTGTTCTGCTATTGCTTTAACTACTTTTTCCATCTTTTTCCTCTTCTAAGTAACGTGGATTTTCACAGACAACTATTTCAATTGGTCTGTTATCTCCATCTTTAAACTCTTCGATTAATCTGCCTTCGTGCTGTCTTCCGCAGTTTTGGCAATAACCGATCATATCATTGTTTTTGCTAAATCTGTTGTCTCGTTGACACGTCTTGTCCAACCCTTACCAAACGTTGCAAAGGTACTTAATTGTTCATAGTAACTTTGTCTGGCCTGTTGGAAACCCTCAATACTTTGCTCAATGCCATTTGCCTCAACATACTCAGCAACCTTCTTTAATGTATTAGGACCAATCCCACCGTCAACTGTTGTACCTATCATTCTTTGTAAGTACTTTGCTGAACGTCCTGGACCTGCGTTAACACCGAAGTCGAATACACATAAGTCTAATCCACCTGGTAAGTCATCGCCTTTTACTTTATCCCAATAATTCTTTTTATAAATTGGAGCAACATCTTCGACTAATAAGTCTTTCATGTCTTTTGTTCCGCCCCATTCTTCGTAAACTCTTTTTGTAACACCTAAGTTAGTTTCACCACCTGGATCTTTTGGGTGGTTTACATATCCACCTTCGTGGTGTAGAATAGTTTCTAAACATTTATCGTAATTTGATTGCATAATTAATTCCTTGTAGTAACGACTGTGTATCCGTTATTGGAGATCATAATCTTATCTCCATACTTTTCAATATCATAATCGCCTAAGTATTTAGTAAGGTAAATTGTCTCAGCCCAAGAATTGATATTGTATGATTCTGTAACTGCTTTATCCATTTCATCAGTTTTACCAAAATCTTCAACCTTTAGTGTTAATGGATCAGCATATATCTTTTTAAAAGTAATATGATCTTGTAACATCTCAATACTATCTAAGTAACTTTTATTAAAAAAGTTCTTATAGTTTTCCATATTGTTTTCGTTTACTTTAATATCATAAGCATCATTGTCTAAAGGTACTGTTTCTGCAATAGCTTCTGGACTACAATCATTGCTTTTAAAACTTTTGTAATATCTAAATCTCATTCCGTCTAGCTCGGATAACTTTTGTACACCATCAACAATCTCGTGTATCTGTTTAGGCACATCTTTGTTACGTTCCATCTCAACAAATACTTTATAAGTTCCGTCTGCTTGTTCACCTGATGTAGTGTCAGCATCTAAAATAAAACTATAACCTTTTTCTAAAAAATTTTCTAGGTCTTTTGCTGATTCTCTTGTTCTAGCTGAAAAGCTCAATACAACGATATTCTTATCATCGCCCATCTTAGATTTAAATGAATCTATTTCAAATATATCGTAAACTAATGACCTAAGGTCGCCTTTGTTTAGTCCCATTATACTGCTCCACCTTCTGCATTAACTTCTGCATCTTGTGGAACGTCATCTACTGCTGGTTGCGTTGATGCAGTAGCAGGTTCTTTAACAAAATCTAGTTGCTCTTTGTATCCACTGTAAATGTTAAGTATTAGGTCCTTAGGCATTGTAATATTTACTAACCAAATAGGTTGTCTATCAAGTTTACCTTTTTTAGAACCTGGTCTAATATCGTCTGGTTTACGTATCTTACGTGGCTTTAATAATGAGCTCTTTTTGTATGACACTTTACAGTCATAATCTAATAGTCTTTTACCACCCATTGGGTCTGGCATTTTATCTTTAGGCCACATAAATTCACAAGATACCCAATGCTTTTCGATCTTTGGTCCTGATGCTAATTCACCATCTTCCCAGTTATCGTACACATATAAATCTAATTCGTCTAGAACACGTTCGAAGTCTTTTAATACACTAAAAGCGGTATCGCTTTCGTATATTCCTTCTACGTTTTTAACTATGTCCATTACATCTTGCATTCGTCTCACCTATAGCTTATACACTTATTTATCCACTTTACTTTTATAACCACGCACTTTTGTTTCTGTCCCGACCAGGTAAATATTTGTGTAGAGACGCATTTTAGTTGTTTTCTATATAGCTAAGGTGTTCCTTTACGTGATTAACTCATAAAGGAGATACTTAATGGGTGCTAAAAGAGCCAAAAGACGTTACGAACAGCAACGTTCGAACATTATTAACTTTCAACCAAACAAACACAAACAAGTACAAATATTACCCAGAAATAAAAATCAAGAAACATATATGCTAAAACTGTTGGACGCCCGAAAAGACATAGTCTTTGGAATAGGTCCTGCGGGAACCGGCAAGACCCTATTAGCGGTCCAGGTGGCTATTAAGAATTTTAAAGAAGGATTGTTTGACAAGATTGTGATCACAAGACCAGCTGTGTCAGTAGACGAGGATTTAGGGTTTCTTCCAGGAAGTATGGAAGAAAAGATGGCGCCTTGGACTAGACCAATTTTTGACGTATTTAAAGAATACTTCCATCCAAAGGAAATATCAAGTATGCTTGAAGATGACATAGTAGAAATTGCTCCACTCTCTTATATGCGAGGGCGTACTTTCAAAAAGGCATTTATCGTTGCTGATGAAATGCAAAATGCAACGGCAAGTCAAATGAAAATGTTGTTAACTAGAATAGGTGAGAAATCACAGATGGCAGTTACAGGAGACTTGAATCAAGCAGACAGAATGTCAAATAATGGACTACTAGATTTTGTAAAAAAATTAGAAGGACATAGAGAAACATCACATATTGATATTGTGCGGTTCCAACATGGGGACATTGAAAGACACAAGGCAGTTAGTGAAGTTTTAGATATCTACGGAGATTAGGCTTTATCGCCAGGAAGGTCTGTATCGTGTGAATCAACAGTATAGCTCTTTCTGGCGTGTTGCCATTTAGACCAACCGTTAAATGTAATCTTATTTGTTTGTATTATAGCATTATGTCTATCAACGGCAGTTTTAGTTAGCTCACTTGTACGAGCAACAATCTTTTCACGTTTAATAGGAATAACTTGTACTATAGGATCACCTAGTTTAATCAAGGTTCTTTTCTTTTCAAGCATCATAATATTAATAGGACTCATCAAAGCACCTAAGTCATGATCTATTACGCCTGGTACTGCCTCCCAGTTTCTTCCTTCAAAGAAATACATCGGAAAGTATAATAAACTCCAGTCCTTAGGTTGCCATATCTTCCAAGGACAGTCTAATTTTACTGCTGAACGTACACCAAACTTTTGCATAACAGAACTATACTCATTAGTAACTTGATCTGCTGGGTGATAGGCACTATTATAATTAGTGTCTGAATATCTAGTTTCAACCATCTGTCCATCTTCACTAGGAAGAAGTTCCATATCACACCAAGCTGGAATAATAAAGCCAGTCTTCATATAGTCACCTATACCAGGACAAGCTCTTACAGTTTGTTCACTATCAATCTTATGTTTTTCCTTCTTTGTAAAGGTAGGCATCTTTTTCCATTGGCTAGGAACGAATTCAGAAGCAGGTTTAATAGGTGCGTACTTTCGTACAGCCCAATTTTCTGTTTCAAAATTTACAACAGGTTCCTGTTTTTTCTTAAACCAATTAAACATCAAGTTCCTTCATTAGTGGAAATATTTTTGCAATTACTTTGGCACATTCATGAGCAATTTCCATGTGTTCTTTTTGTGTACCATTTGCACCACGTAGCTCAATATAGTGTACCCAACTTCTTAAGGTACCATTCATATATAATTTAGTCTTAGTTAAGCCTTCTGGTAGTACGACTCTGGCTTGTTCTTTAGCAATACCGTTTTTAATTGCCCAATCATATGCTTCTTTGGACATTTTGATTACTTCCTTTTGCATATGACCCCAATCCATTTCTAATTGTTGATCATGTACTTCAATTGAGTTTTGTCTATTCTTTGTATCCTGTAGTCTTGGTTCTCTATATGTAAATGCTTCTTCCATGTCTTGTGGATTTGCATAACGTTGACTAAACTCTTGAAAGCTAAAACTTCTATGACGCACTATTTGATGTGCAATATCTCTTGTTGTTTCAATTTCTAAACAAGCACTAACCATCTCTAATGGTGACCAATGTTTGTGTTTAATTAGATACTTAATTAGTTTAGCACTAGTTTCTTTATTCATCTGGTTAGATGGATTACTTACTCTTGCACAAAAGGCAATTAAATCTTGCAAGTCTAGTAAGCCTCCGTCTTCGTAAGTTTCAAATTCACTTGCCTTACTATACGAGATTAACTTAACTTTCATTTTTTTATCCTGTTCTATATATGATGTGTACACCGAACTCGGTGACAATAGGGTGTGGTCCCATTTCGCCCTTAGGTATTGATTGGCAGGCTGTTGAAAATTCTATTACCATGTCTTCTGGTAAAAACCAACCTAAATCGCCGCCTGATCTTTTTCCACTTGGACAAGCACTATTCTCTTTTGCGGCGGTCTCAAAAGAAATTCCTCCATCTTGGATTTCTTTTTGTACACGTTCAGCTTCTTTCATTGCAAACGCAATACCTCTACTGTGAGTACTGTTTTTCGCACCGGCATAAGAAAAAAGTATGTGTGAAGCTCTCATTTTCATATTAATCTCCTTTACCTGGTTCTTCCGACATAGTAACATCTACTACTGGAATCTTATCTGCTAATACATCTTCTGGCCTTGCTTCAGTTATTTGAGGCCATATATTACTATATTTACTATTCCACTGCATCCAAGTACCGTCGTCTTGAGATTCTTCTATAATAGCATCTACAGGACATTCAGGAACACAAACACCACAGTCAATACATTCATCAGGATTAATAACAAGCATATTTTTACCTTCGTAGAAACAGTCAACTGGACATACTTCTACACAGGTCATATGCTTACAGTTTACACAACTGTCATTTACTAGGTAAGTCATTTATACTATCCAATTATATATTCCTCTGAGTGCTAATAACAAATAAAATAGTTCCATCAATGCACGTGGAAGATCCTTGTCTTTTATACCCATATATATCCATATTGAACATGAAAAGGTTGCAACTAACCAGCCCATCCATTGTACACTAGGATCACCTCCACTTAAAATAAAGGCACCTACCATTGCTAGTACGAACCCTAACCATCTCCAACCATCAATCTTATGATAGTATCTGATTTTCATTTATAGCCTTGCTAGTTTAATTAATGTTGCCGCTAAATTTATTTCAGGATCTACGACTAGTGTGTGATCTACTAGTCCTTGTTTAATAATAATTACTGCTTTGTCTTGTTGTTCTTCAGTACCGAACAATTCAATGTTATCATACAGCCATCTGTAAACTTCTTCCATCTCTTCTGCTCTAGCACTTGCACAAACAAGTTTCCTTGCTTCGCTGATCTTACCTGCTTTAAACAGTTCGACCATTTCAAGTTTCCAGTCAGCTTCGTTTTTGTCGCTTTCGTTTGGCTTTAATAGTTTACCATCTTGTGAATTCATTTGTACTGTATTAATACACTTACGTAGATCAGGATAACTTGCTTTTACATAAGTGTCTAGTGTATCCAAGTCTGGAGTAACACCTTCTGTGATTAGTATCTCTGCCACCCTTGCAGTAAACTCTGTCATGTCTACTTTTGCAATATGAAAGCCTTGACATCTTGAATGTAATGCAGGAATAATTCTGTTTGGATAGTTACAAGTTAAAATAAATCTGCTAGTTGTATGATACTCTTCCATCACGCCACGTAATGCCGCCTGTGCATTTGGACTTAGATAATCTGCCTCATCAAGTAGTACAACCTTAAATGGACCAAATGGAATCATTTGTACAAAGTTTACAATCTTGTCTCTTACGTCATCAACACTATTTGTACGACTTGCATTTATTTCAAGAACATCTAAGTCATTAATTTCAAGCTCATTAAACAATAATTTTGCAAGTGTTGTTTTACCAATACCTGCATTACCACTGAATAATAAATGTGGAATAGTTTGTTCTTTAATCCACTGCTTTACCTGTGCTTTTTGATGTTCATCTCTAAACACATATCCATCAACCGTTTTAGGACGATACTTTTCTACCCATAAATCTTTCACTTATTTGCCTCCACTATTCTTGTTCTCAAATTAGTTGTACTAAAAGAGTGTTGTCTTTTATTATAGTACAATTCTATGTCGTTGTCAACACATAA
>CENP01239167.1_pt1 | contig 22319 bp, 16 predicted proteins | sample 361281 | NCBI WGS metagenome assembly CENP01 (sample SAMEA2591122, study PRJEB7988) | marine metagenome | biome: marine biome (ENVO:00000447); feature: deep chlorophyll maximum layer (ENVO:xxxxxxxx); material: saline water (ENVO:00002010), including plankton (ENVO:xxxxxxxx) | depth 70 m | reverse complement strand
GTAAACTTTTGGTAAATTTTTAATTGTAATGTTTAAAGCTATTTCGATTGCATCTTTATATTTATTTAAATTCTCATTAATCTCAATTTTTTCATATGTGACATTCCCTAATTTATCAATTTTTAAATTAAAGTAGACGGTGTCAATAAGAGTTCTATTTAGAATAAAATCATTATCAACTAAATTTTCTTTTAACTGATTGGAAAAATATGACATGAAGCATTTTTGCTTATCCATACTAGAATTTAAACAGCTTTCAAATAAAGGCAATTCATCAACGGAGTTCCAATCGATTGTTTTGAGTTCTTTCTCAAGATATTTGTCAGCAGAAATCTTCTTTTGAATTTTAAATTCACATGAAAAAAATATGGCGAAAAAAAATAAACAAAAAACTTTATTCACTTAAATAATAATTCAATATTTTCATAAAGTTAATCGATTTATTTAAAGAATTTTAAATTCAAAATGGATATATTTTTACTTATCATTTCTTTTACCTTGATGATAATAGGTGTTATTGGTAGTATTGTACCTGTTTTACCGGGCCCATTAAGCTCATGGGTTGGATTATTTATTTTTAGCAATGTAACGGATGTTGTAGTCAGTGGTAAACTGATTTTAATATGTCTAATTATTGCAATCGGTATCTTTATTTTAGATTATATAATTCCTATTTACACTTCAAAAAAATTTGGAGCAAGTAGATATGGGATTATTGGAGCATCAATAGGAATAATTCTAGGTTTATTTTTTGCTCCCTTTGGAATATTTATTGGAGCAATAATTGGTTCTGTAACCGGTGAAATGATTTTAAACAAAAACTTTCAAAAATCTTTGAAGTCAGCATTTGGAGTTTTCTTAGGTTTTATTATATCAGGTTTTACTAAAAGTATGATTACGGTTATCTATTTAGTTTTATATATAAAACTTTTTTTAGATAATCTAAGTAATATCTTTTGATTCTCCAGGGATTGAATTTGTAGGTATTATTTCAGTAGAAAATACGTTTAAGTTTTTATTCAATCCAAACCACTTAGAATTCATTCTATCCACAAGTAGATCAACAGATCTAGAACCAATCTGATTACCATTTTGTTCAATTGTTGATAATCTTGGTGTTGAGTAGTCAGAGATAGTTTTATCTCCAAATCCTACAACAGAAAGCTGCTCAGGAATAGTTAATCCTAAACTTCTTGCAATATTTATGGTTATAACACCGCAAACAATATCTGCTGAAATTACTGAATCTACCATATTTTTTTTGAGATAATTCTTAATTTTCACATGTTTATCTTCTAATTTTGAAATCTTTAGTATTAGATTTTTATCAAAGGATCCATATAAATCAAAGGAAGCTTTTCTAAACCCATTTGCTCTAAATTTACCAACATTTAAATCATGAATGGCTGAGATAAAACCAATTTTCCTTCTCCCTTGCTTATGTAGATTTTCAACCTCATTATATATAGTTTGGAAATCATCAATTATAACTTTATCACAATTGATGTTATCAGTAACTCTATCAAACATCACAAGAGGAATATTTTTTAAAGAGAACTCTTTCAGGTGATTAAAATAATTTTTATTAATTGTCTCTTCAGAAATTGCGATAATTATACCATCAACAGTACCCCTTGACAAAATCTGTAAACTGTCCATTTCTTTTACCAAAGACTCTTTTGTAGTAAAGGTTATAATATCATATCCGTGGCGATCTGCTGATTCTTGAATACCATTTAGTACTGTAGCGTAGAACCTATTCAGTATGTCAGGAATTACTACTCCAATAGTTAAAGTCCTATTATTTTTTAAACTCAATGCTATTTTATTAGGACTATAATTCCTTTCTCTTGCAAGTTTTTTTACCTTTTCAATAGTTTTCTGACTTATTTCTAGGCTATTATTTAGTGCCTTAGAAACAGTGGATACTGAAACATTAAGTTCTTTTGCAAGTTCTTTTAAAGTGATCATTTGTCAAGTAAATTAAATTCTTTGTATTCAGTAACGTTAGAATTTCCTCCAATAAATAAATGAAATTTTCCTGACTCAGACTCCCATTTTTTATTGTACGTGTAAAACTCAAGTAAAGAATTGTCAATTTCAAATTCAACAGTTGTAGATTCTCCTGGATTTAATTCAATGAGTTTAAATCCTTTCAATTCTTTCATTGGTCTTGCAATACTACCAACAATATCTCTTAAATATAATTGAACTACTTCTTTTCCAACTCTTGATCCAGTATTCTTTAATTCAATTGATGCTTTGACGAAAGAGTTTTTATTCATATTGTTATTATCAATTGATAAATTAGAGTATGAAAAACTAGTATAACTTAAACCATGTCCAAAGGAATAAAGCGGACTATTTTCAACATCAGCATAGCCAGTATTTGTTACTTGTTCAATTGATGTACTGGGCCTACCAGTATTTTTAAAATTATAATATATTGGAACCTGTCCGACATTTCTAGGAAATGACATAGTTAGTTTTGCTGATGGATTATAATCCCCAAATAATACTTTTGCAATCGCGTCTCCTGATTTTGAGCCTAACTGCCAGGCTTGAAGTATTGAGGGAACATGTTCATCCTCCCAAGTCAAGTCTAGAGGTCTTCCACTCATAACTACCAAGACTATATTTTTATTTACCTTATAAATTTCTTTTAACAATTCAAGCTGTAGTCCAGGTAATCCTATATTTGTTCTACTTCTACCCTCACCAGATTGATGTCCTTCTTCGCCAAGAACCATTACAACGACATCAGATTTAGAAGCAATTGATTTTGCTTTTCCAAAACCAGACTTGTTCTCATAATTAACTTTTACCCTGTTATGAAAATTAGTTTGACCATAATACAGGTCTAATCCCTTAGCATACGTAATTTTATTTTTAGAAAGATTTTTCATCCCTTCAAAAACAGAGGAAGCTGAATTATATACAGCCTGAGATCTCCAATTTCCTAAAGGACTATTTTTGTCGGTTGCCAAAGGCCCAATCAAAGCAATTTTATTTCCACTTTTTGCAAGAGGTAATAAAGACTTCTCATTTTTTAAAAGTACAATTGATTTCATTCCAGCCTCTAGTGCAACTTTCATATTTTCTTCAGATGCTAGCTCTAGTTTTGATCTTTCATTATTGCAGTATTTATAAGGATCATCAAAAAGACCAAGTTCATATTTTACCCTCAGTATTCTTCTAACTGCATCATTAATGGTTTCAATATTGACTTTACCTTTTTTAACAAGATCAACAAGTTTGCTTACATATAAACTTGATTCCATATCCATATCAGAACCTGCGTTAACAGCCAATTCAGCTGCATGCTCACCATCCCGAGCAAATCCATGTGGTATCATTTGATCAATTGATCCCCAATCAGAAACAATAAAACCGTCAAAATTCCAATCCCCTTTTAATATATCTCTCTGAATATTCTTATGACCAGTAGCTGGAATTTCATCAATAGTATTAAAAGAATTCATAAAAGTTCTCACACCTGCATCAACTGCAGCCTTAAAAGGTGGCATGATGGAATTGTATAAAGTATATTCGTTAAAATCTGCTGTATTGTAATCTCTTCCAGCCTCAGAAAACCCATATCCAGCAAAGTGCTTCGCACATCCTATAATCGTATTTACATCAGAGAGATTTTTTCCCTGAAAACCAGAAACTCTAGCTTGAGCTACTAGGCTTCCCAAAAATGGATCTTCACCTGCTCCTTCCATAACTCTACCCCATCTAGCATCTCTAGAAATATCAACCATGGGAGCAAATGTCCAGTGTAATCCATCAGCACTTGCCTCAGTTGCTGCAACTCTAGCAGATTTTTCCATTAGTTCCAAATCCCAACTACATGACTCAGCAAGTGGAATGGGGAATATTGTTTTATATCCATGAATGACATCATGACCAAAAATCAGCGGAATACCAAGCCTAGTTTCTTCAACTGCAATTTTTTGAAGCGCACGAATTTGATCAACACCAATTACATTTAACATGGAGCCTACTTGTCCATTTTTTAATTCTTTATACCTTTTTTTTTGGTAATCTCCCTCTGGCATGGGACCTGTAGCATCCCAAAATCCATTATACTGATTCATCTGACCAGCTTTTTCCTCTAATGTCATTTTTGACAATAAACTATCTATAAATTTTTCCTTTTTATTTTCTTCTGAGTTTGCATTACTACAAGAAGCTAAAGTAAAAAAGGAAAGTAGTATATAAAATGTTTTTTTCATGATGTTTAATTTATTGGTATACTCTAATATAATCAACTTCCATAGTTGATTCTACAAAATTTGGATCTATATCAAACCAATTACCGCCCATGGCTACATTAATAATAAAAAACGCATCTTGATCAAAAGGCCAGTTTTCATCATTTTTTGGACTTGGATTATATGTGTAATATAAAACATCATCAACAAAAAATTGTATCCTGTTTTGATTCCAATCAATAGAGTAAGTATGGAATTCTTGATTATAGTCATTGACATTAGTATAACCATGAGTCTGAGTATTTCCATAACTCATGGGTGTATGAATCGATCCAGCAATAACAGTTGGGTCGTGACCCCAATGTTCCATTATATCAATTTCACCACACTCCGGCCATCCCACTTCAGTGTAATTAGCTCCAAGCATCCATAATGCAGGCCATGTGCCAACTCCTGCTGGCAATTTGGCTCTAATATCAACTCTTCCATATTTAAATTCATATTTATTATAACTAATAATTCTAGAGGATGTGAAATTATATCCAGCAAAGTTTTCTCTTTTCGCTGTAATCTTCAATACTCCATCTTCAACCCTAACATTTTCCGAATTGGCTGTATAAAATTGAGATTCCCCATTCCCCCAACCATTATTACCATTTCCAATTTCAGCTGTCCAAATATTTCCGTTTATTGATCCAGTGTAATTAAATTCTTCCGACCAAGTAGCTAAAGACTGATTTTGGTCATCTACGTATAAATCAAAAGAGATGGAGGTACTAATATAGTCACCTGTATTAGAATATGCATAAACATAAACTATTCTAGATAGTAAGCCAGGCTCTGAATATGAAAATTGTACCTGTCCGTTTTGAGATTCAATTACATTACCGGCTCCAAATCGAAATTCATAGTTAATTGCGTCTGATGCACTTGCCAAACAAATAATATCTCCAGATCCATCCCCATTTGGAAAGTCTGATGACTCTCCTACAATTGTAATATCAATTGTTAAATCTGATGGATAAACAGGGTCAGGATTATTGGATTGTTGATTTTCATCATTTGATGTTTCTGAAGAACATGACACCAAAATAAATAAAAATAATATGGGGTAAATAAAATGTTTCATATTTAATAATTACAAATATAAAATATGAACCAGATTAAATAATAAAGTAAATCAAATAATTTGCAAAAAATTACTGATTTGTCAACTTAATATACCAGGCATTGTTATCAAACCCAATAGTCTTTAAATACATCTCGGTTGATGAACGATAAGTGATCGTGTAAGAATGATTTCCCCCAACATAAAAACCTGCAAAACCATTTCCAGTAAAGTTAATTACTAAATAACCATCTTCCTCAGATATTGACCAGTTTGATGTAAAGTCTTCGATTGGATAAAAATCATGTTCTCCATCATCAGTTTCTAGACCCTGATTTCCAGAAAAATCTTCTTCCAAAGGCACATCTTTTCCGAAAATATAATCAAAAGCCTCATAATCCATAGTACCATCAGCATTAAATGTTAACCTGTCATCGTACATTCCCGTTTCAGATTTATCGAAAGGAGCAGCGCTATACCAAACAGGAAATGTGTTAACACCATCATGAAAAGTATTTGCTGCATGAACACCTAAGTGTCCTGGAGCCTCGGCCATTACTCTCCAACTGCCACTGGTTAAATCTTCCAAAAGCTCTGCTGGTGGCTGAAAAGAATATAAAACTTCGACAGAAATAGCTCCATTTGACATAATTCCTGCAGTTCCTGAAGCTAGTACCTCAACATCATATATGAAAGTACCAATTGTTGTAAATCTGTGTGTCAGTATTCCACCGGATGCTAAAAATTCTTCATCTGAAATTTTGAATTTATAAGAAATTGCATCATCTGCAATAGCTGTGAATGTCACATATCCACTTCCATCACCAAATGGATTGTCATCATCAGCACCCTGAATTTCAGCTGTTATAATTAAATTAGTTGGACTTTGAATATCTCCAAACTCATAATCATCCTGCTCACATCCAAAAAAACTAAAAATAAGTATGGATATAAATAAAAATTTTAATCTTCTCATAATTTTAATATTAATCAATTAATTGAATTTCATCAAGCCTGTAAGTTCCTTCAGCTGTATTTCCGAAATCATAAAATACTATAAATGAAACATATTCAAGATCTGGTGCCTCTGAGAAATCATATACCAATGTTTCCCACTCGTTGGCAACAGTTGTTACAACATCAACTTCGTGAGTTAATCCTGCAACGTTTCCTTGTACCGTTTCAAGTTTAACCTTGATCAGCTTTCCAACTTCAGGGGAGTAAGATTTTAATTGAAAACTTGTTTGATCATTAAATTCTAAAACATCAATAGTAAATCCCATACCAGCCCAAACCTCAGCTCCCTCAGACTTGTTGAACTCCAATACATTTTCAGTTGTATTTTCACCAGATGGATCTGGATTTGTAACTATTATTCCAGAGCTTGCACCTCCAAAAGAAAAAGTACTCAAAGAAACCCCATCTTCAAAATTTTGAATTATCAAACTTTCTGGGACAATGTAGGGAATATCAACCTCATAACTAGATTGTACAACAGATCCGTTCAAACCAAATCCAGAAATAGTTATTGTATAAATCCCCTCAACTAAATAAGAATGATCGATGCTTTCCCCGGGATCTACAGATTCATTTTCAGCAGACTCATCTCCAAAATTTATTTCATATAAAACTACACCTTCACCCATTGGTGTAACAGATACAGTTCCTGTATTTTCGTCCACATATATTTCAGCACTTATATTCTGTGGGTCGCTTATTGTCTGAATAAAATCATAATTTTCATTTTTTTCCTCAACACACCCAATAAGTAATAATGAGAGGAATAAAATTTTACTTAGATAAACTATTTTTTTCATTTTCATATATATTATTTAGTAACTAGGGTTTTGTTCTAAACCAGAGATATCAATTTCCCGCTGTGGGATTGGAAAAACTTCATGCTTGCCAGCTATAAACCCAGGGATTGTTGATGATGCCTGACCAGTTCTAACCAAATCAAAAAATCTGTGCCCCTCAAGAGCCAATTCATGTTTTCTTTCAAGCCATATTGCATCTGTCAGTGCAGAGCCTGAAAGATTCAAATTATTATCCGAACTTCCGAATGCCCTTTCTCTCACTTCATTTAAATATTGGAGAGCCGTTGCATCATCAATTTGACCTCTATTTAATGCTTCTGCAGCCATTAACAAAATATCAGAATATCTTATTACCCTATAATTTGTCAAGTAATTTAATTCTATTTGGCCTCCAGACTCTCCTGCACGTGGAATATATTTATTATTAAAATACCCTGTATGATCATAACCTTCTGTGTAAGAGGAACCCGTCTGATCAGCAAATTCCTGAATATCTAATATTGTTGCCTCTCTCCTCGAGTCTCCATCCTCAAAAGAATTAAAAAATTCTTCTGTAGGAACGTTAAAACTCCATCCTTGTGCATATTCAGGACCTGACCATCCTCTTGGCCCATTCATTATTATTCCATAATTCCCTTCACTACATTGAATGCAATTCCAATCATACCAATTAGACTGATTTGTATATTGAATTTCAAATACTGATTCAGATCCATTTTCACCAAATCTTAAAAATTGACTACCATAGTCAGAAACTAATGAGTAGACTCCAATAACTTGATCAAAAGCTTGAGCAGACTCTGCAAATTTATCTTGAAACAACAAGACCTTTCCAAGTAAAGCGTGTGCAGTAAATTTATTTACCCTGCCCTGCTCAGGTTGGGAGTTTGGTAATACTGAAATAGCATTTTGTAAATCTAATTCTATTTGCTCGTAAACAAGATTAGCAGCAGTTCTAGTTAAACTTCCTGAATCTCCTGCTGTCAATCTAGCATCAGTAAAAAGTGGAACATCACCAAAAAACTTTACAAGTTGAAAATAATAGTAAGCACGCAAGAAGTATACTTCACCATACATTGATTCTTTTCCGTCAAATTCAATATTTGATTTATTTTCTTCCATGTAATTTGCTCTATTTACCCCTTCATACAACCAACTCCAAATATTGGATAATACATCATTTTCAGGATAGTGGGTCATGTTATTAATTTCCTGTAGACCTAAATAATCTGAAGCACTTTCTCCCCCGCATAGCGATAAATCTGATGCAATTGCTCCTATTTGTATGTTGAAAAACATCCATTGTAATGGATCATAGGTTCCTACCAATGCAGCCTCATAATCTGATTCTTGTTGAAAGTAAACTTCTGCGGTTATTGCATAATTTTCAATTGCTTCATAATCTACATGATCAGTACAATTGTTTAGGCTTAAAAGAAGTAAAATATAAACAAAAATATTTTTAAAATTATTCATTATTATTTATTTAAAATTTGAAATTCATTCCTAAAGACCAAATCCTGGGTTGAGGATATGTTCCGTAATCTATTCCTGTATTAAGGACACCACCAACGGAAATTTCTGGATCATAGCCAGAATACTCCGTTAATGTTAGAGCATTTTTAATTTGCATGTAAGCCCTAATTTGACTAAATCCTAGTTTTTTAGTAACTGAATCTGATAAAGAATATCCTAATTGAATATTCTTTATTCTCAAATAGCTTCCATCTTCAATATATCTATCTGATGCGCGATTATTATTATTTGAATCAATAAAAGTTACCCTTGGTTCCTCAAAACTTGTCCCATCCCCAGTCCATCTGTCTAAGACAGAAGCAAATCTATTGGTATAACTTAAATTTCTTTCATATGCTCTATAGATGTCATTCCCAACTGATGCATATGTAAAGACACTTAAATCAAAAGATTTATAATCCAAATTTAAATTCCAACCTATTGTAAAGTCTGGGAAAGGATCTCCAATTTGTGTTCTATCGGAATCATTTATTATTCCGTCACTGTTAAGATCAACGAATCTAATATCACCTGGAAATGTGCCGTTCTCTGTTTGAGTTGCATGATTATCAATTTCAGATTGGTTTTGGAATAATCCATCGGTAACATAGCCATAGAAGTAGCCAGGAGAAAATCCTTCTTCAAATCTCACAATTTGTCTGTAAGGTATTCCATAACCTGCTCCCCAAATGTATTTATCTCCGTTATTTATTGATATTACCTTATTAGTTGCAGTGGTAAAGTTTAAATTAGAAGCAATTGAAAGCGATGAAATATTTGTGTTAAAAGAGATGTTTGCATCAATACCTGAACTTTCAGTACTACCAATATTTGAAGTTGGGAAAGATGGTGTACCTAAATATAAAGATAGGTTCGGGCTGAATAACAAATCATCAACTGTTTTTTGAAAATAATCTACACTTAACGATAGCTTGTTTCCAAAAAATCTTGAATCTATTCCAATATTAGTTTGCACCTGATTCTCCCAAGACACATCATTATTTGGAATTGATCCAAGTGAAGATCCTGAAGTAATATTACCGTTAAACACATAACTAGGGAATGTAGAAATTAATGCAAATTGCGGACTTATATTATCATTTCCAAGTGACCCATAACTAGCTCTCAATTTTAAAAAATCAATTGGAATATTTTGAAAAAAATCTTCTTTGGAAATAACCCAACCAAAAGATGTTGATGGAAAAATTCCGAATTTGTTATCCATACCAAATGAAGTTGACCCATCCATTCTTGCTGTTAATGATGCGTAGTATTTTTCATCAAAATCATATAAAATTCTTGAAAAGTAAGATAAGTTCCTGTTAATATACTGCCAGGAACCGGATGTTTGTTGTAATGCATTGCCAGTTGCTGCACTGACATCAGCATATGACCATGAATTAAATGGAACATCTTCGTTTGTAGCAGAAATATTACTACCCTTACTTTCTCCAATGGAAAATCCGGCAACTGTTTGAAAGTTGTGAAGATCGTCAATGGAAAAATCGTAATTTCCATAAAGCTCATAGGTGTATGTGAAATAATTTGTATGACCCTCGGTCACCCTATTATGTGTAGATATAGAATTTCCTTCACTATCAACAGAAACTGTTGGTGATAAATCAGGCTCAGAATTTGTTTGATTATGTCCAGTTCCATAAAATTGAAGTGGAACAAATGATTTATCATAAATATCGACATAAGTATAACCAAATCTAGAAGTAATTTTAAGGTCTTCAATTAAATCATATTGAAGCTCAATTTTTCCAGTAAACTTATTTACTTTATTTTGATTGTACGTATTATATATTTGAGCCAATGGGTTAACAATTTCTTGTGTTATAGTTTCACTTGTTCCAAAAGATCCATTTTCAGAAGTGTGTTCTTGAAATAATGTTGTTCCATTAGATCCTAATAGTAACTCAGACTCTTTGTATGGATTGACAGTTGGATCGAAATTTAGTGCATTAGATAAAACACTTGTAATTCCATTTTCAGGAAGACTTTTTCCTTTAATATTAGAATAATTTGTATTTATAATTAACTTAGTTTTTTCATTTAAATCAGTGTCAATATTAGTTGTAAAACTAGTTCTGTTAAAAAAAGACTTATCCCCATCACCAACAACTCCTTCTTGACCAGTATAGGAGGCAGATACATAATAAGATGTGTTTTTACTTCCTCCAGAAGCACTAATGGAATGATTCACAATTGGAGCATCATTTAAAACCTCATCTTGCCAATTAGTTCCAATTCCATATCCTGATATGTCAGGAAATACTATTCCTTGCCCTGAATTTACGCTAGCCTCATTTAAGACAGCTACATACTCAGCAGCATTTAACACATCAATTTTTTTGACAACCTCTTGAAAACCTGTTGATGTTGATACATGAAATGAAGTTTTTGAATTTTTCTTTCCAGTCTTTGTAGTAATAACGATAACTCCACTACCACCTTTCACACCATATATTGACGCTAAGGCAGCATCTTTAAGAATATTTACACTTTTAATGTCATTTGGATTTACAGAGTTTAAATCATCAATAGATGCGGAGACCCCATCAATTACAACCAATGGATCATTTCCAGCATAGGATGATATTCCTCTAATTAAAACAGTAGGTTTAGAACCAGGAGATCCACTTGAAATAATATTTACACCTGAAGCTTGGCCCTGTAATGCATCTTCAACTCTAACAGGGGTCCCTGACTCTATAGCATCACTATTCACAGTTGAAACAGCCCCTGAAATATCACTTAATTTTTGAGAACCATATCCTATAACTACTATTTCATCTAATTCGCTGAAATCGCTTTCTAATGTGACATTGATATTTTTAAAATCAAGAAAATCTTCACTAGAAATTTTTAAACTTAATGTTTTGTACCCTACATAACTAAAAACTAAAGTTGAGCCATATTCAAATTTTTCAATATTAAACTTACCATCAAAGTCTGAAACAGCTCCTTGATTTTGGTCCTGAACAACAATATTTACTCCGGCTAGAGGCTCTCCATTATCAGCATCTGTTATTAAGCCAGAAAGATCTTGAGCATGAAAACCTAAAATAAAAGAAAAGTAAACAAATAAAAGTGAGACTTTATTTTTCATAGCGTTAGTTAATTTATTGTTGTTAATTTAATACAAAATTAAAGCTTATTTATCTAGAATTTTATCAAAAAAATAAAAATGACTATTTCTTATCCTTTTTCAATTTTCATTAAAATATTTTCAATCAAAACAACTTTTCATTAAACATTTATTAGCTTTTTTAATTCATTATCGAAAACGTTTTCGATAATGATAATAAAAAAAGCTCCCCAAAAGGAAAGCTTTCATTGGTAAAAACAACTTGCATAATTGCAAGTCAACACATTGCAAATATACTACTTATTTTTTGGATTGAATTTGATGAACTGACTCAACAATTTCTAAGTCAACACTATTGGGGTAAAAGCCAAGAATTGATTTTGCATTTTTAGTTTCTAAATGCTCTGTTATATTTAATCTTTTTGCAATTGCTCTCAAGCTGAGTACAAAAAAAGATAGGAATCTGACAATAAAATTAGGAACAATTAATGTTGAAACATCCATGTTATTAGACTTTAAAATTTCTGCAATGTGTATTAAATCAACCGTTTTTTCTGAGATCAAAAACCTCTTGCCATTGCTATTTTTATTTTCCATTGCCATCAGATGAGCATTGGCAACATCCCTCACACCTACAATAGGTAAACTAATTTTGGGAATAAAAGGCAAACGTAAAATCCTATTTAAAACCTGTTTATTTGACATGCTAATAATACCTGAGATTGACGGCCCTAAAACTAAAACAGGATTAATTGAGCAAGCATCAATTTGATATTTAGAATTTTTTACTATTTCCCACATCCCCATTTCAGATTTAGTTTTACTGATCTCATAAGGCATTAAATCTTTTCTGTTTAAGTCAGTCCAATCATTGTCACTAAATTTATTTTTTGAATTACCATAAATGGCCGCGTATGAAGATGTCAAAACAAATTTTTTAGATTTATTTTTTATAGCTGCGTTTAAACATCTGGTCATTCCCTCCACAGCTGGCTTAACCAAGAGATCCATATCCACATTTCCTGGAATTACAGGTGAAGCCATGTGAAGCACATATTCACAACCTTTTAATGCTTCCTCCCAGCCTTGATCATAAAGTAAATCAAGGATATAAAATTCTATTTTTGAAATATCTGTATTATTTTCCCTGAGACATTTCTTGATAAGTGCAATTTTATGTTTGTCTCTTACGGATGTAACCACAAAATAATTTTTTTGCAATAAAAGCATAATTGTATGCAAAGCTATATATCCTGAACCCCCACTGACAAAAACTTTATTCATAATTTTTATTTACTAACTTTAGCTAAATTAAAAATATTTGGTACAAAAATTGAAAATTTCAAACGTGTCTGTAAAACTTTATATATTTACTCTCTTTTTGCTTTTCTCAATCACTATTTCTGCTCAGAGATACTATACTAAAACTGGAATTACTGAATTTGATGGTTCAAAAGCTGCATTTGAACCAATTAAAGCAAAAAACAATTCTTCAATTTCTGCAATTGATGTTTCTAATGGGAATATTGCTGCACTAATAAAAATCAAAGATTTTGAGTTTAGGTTAGGGCTAATGCAAGAACATTTTAATGAAAATTATTTAGAAAGTTACAAATATCCTAAATCAACATTTGAGGGAAATATTGAAATATCAAGTGACTCCATTTCTGATGGTAATACCAAAGTTTTTAATTATAATCTAGTTGATGAAAATTTCACAGATATTATTTTAAAAGGGCAATTGACTATCAAAGGCGTAACAAAAGATTTTATTACTGTTGGGAAAATTAAAAAAATCAAAAATGTATTAAATTTAATTTCTAGCTTTTCAATCAAGCTAAGCGATTTTAATGTTAAAATACCGAAAGTTGTATTTATGAAAATTGATGAGATTGTTAAAATTAATTTAAATTATAACTATGAATTACAAAACTGAGAAAATCATATTATTTATATTTTTTATTTATATTAATTGCTTTAGTCAAACTGATTTATTGTATGATATTGATGATGAGGTCAATACTGAATTTACTATCTCTGCATTCAAAGCTCATAAAATAATTAATAATCAATCAACCAAACAGTCTAACAAAGGGGAATTATATTTATATGTATCCCATAGATTTGGAACTGTTAAAGATGGAATTAGCACCCTGTTTGGACTGGATTATGCTAATACAAAAATTGAATTAATGTACGGATTAAATGATAACATTCAATTTGGAATTAGCAGAGAATCTTTAAAAAAAATATACTCATCAAGCTTTAAGTTTAAAATCTTAGAACAATCCTCAGCCTTTCCTGTAAATATTTCAAATTATACTAGTTTTAATTACAATTCATCCAGTTTTTTTGCACAAGGTGAGGAAGTAAGTTTTTCTGACAGATCGGTAATTTTCACTCAATTTTTATTCTCCACTGCTCTTTCTGAAAAATTTTCATTACAAATTTCTCCGTCTATTGGCATTAGAAATTATAATGACATAATTCCTGTATTTGAAAATGGGGAAATTTTATTTATCTCCTATGAACAAAAAGAAAATTACACGGTTTCCTTTGGATCTAGATATAAACTCAATAGCAGAACATCTTTGAACTTTGAGTACAATCATTATGTAAACAGATTGGAAATATCTCCCTTTAAGGATGTATTAAGTATTGGCATAGATTTAGAAACAGGAGGTCATGTTTTTCAACTATTATTTTCAAACACCCAAAGCATTGATGATGTTTCCGTTTTGTTAGATGCTGAAGGAGATTGGAGTGCTGGAGATTTTTACTTTGGATTTAATATTTTAAGAGTTTTTTAATGGAAAAATCTAAAAATTCCCGAAGAGAATTTTTGAAAAAAGTTTGTCCTACAGTTGCATTTGCATTCTTTGGAATTTCTTTTTTTGAAGCTTGTTCAACAGATGAAAATTCAAATGAAACAATCCAAGATAATTGTCAAGAAATTTCTAATTCAAATTTAGGATATGTAATTGAGGACTGTGTGTTTAAAATTGATTTAAATCATCAAAATTTTTCATCTTTAGTTGAAATTGGAGGTTGGATGAATGGTTATAATATTGGATTAGATATGCTATTTTTAAGAATTTCATCTGAAAGCATTCAAGCTTATTCTAATGTATGCCCACACAACTATGTACAAAACCAATGGGGTTTAACGGATGATAATAAATTTAGATGTAATGCACATGGAAATCAATATAGCACAAATTGCTCTTCAACTTCTTCACTAAGCTGTTATACTAGTTCAATAAATGGAAATATACTGGAAGTAATTAGTAATTAATTTTTTATTAATTTATACGTAAAATCAGCAACATTTAAAAAATATATTTGGCTATCAAGATCAGAAATATTTATTTTATTTTCACCTGTAAATAAGGAAAATTTCTTTAAGATTTTACCATTTATATCTGAAAGATAAGCATTGTAAAAATTTGAATTAACAGTAATCTGTAATATATCTTGGATAGGATTTGGGTATACCACTATTTTTATACTATCAAATTCGTTAATACTCAAATTGCAATTTTCAATTTGACCATTCAAAGAATAATTTGATACAAAATTCCAAATCTCCTCATCTGAATTAATATCCATGTTCCCAGACCAGCCTGGCCAATCGTGATCACCTCCATTAACTCTAAATTCAACAACAGAAACACATGCATCACCATTTTCCCAAATTCTTTTAGTTACAGTGGATCCATCACTTGTACTTATGTTTGGTAATTCAATTTCAATTGGGTCTGGGTCAGTATTATTATAATCAATCCAAAACTGATGAGTATCAGCAGCAGATAGATAGTATAAAACTCCAGCAAATTCTACACCATCATATAGAGAATTAAAGTCATCAGTACCTAATATACTCATTATGGCAGTGGGGTGTTCGGGAACACAATTTTCATAAGTTTCAAAAAACATTGTTCTTGCGACAGCAACTCCAGCAGCGATTCTATTATTCAACCTGCAAAGAAGTTCATGGACAAATTCACCACCAAGAGAGTAGCCACATGCGTAAACTCTAGACTGATCAACGGAGTATTGAGTTGCAATTTCGTCAATCATTGCCTCAACAAAATAAATATCATCGTGATCAGATTCTCCTTTGAACATCCAATTAAGGGAACCACCATCTGTGGGATCTGCAATTGCTTGAGGATACACTAATATGAAATTATTTTCATCGGCTAAATTTCTCATGTCAGAAATGTAAATCTGGCTATAGCTTGTTCCATTTCCTGCGTGGAAGTTAAACATCAATGGAACATTCTCGGAACCATCATAACTCTGAGGAATATATAATTCATATTCTCTGTTATTTCCGTCATATTGTAATACTTGAGAAATAAAATCCTGTGAATTTAAAGTCAATGAAAAGGAAAGTGAAATTAGAAAAAATAGAGTTCTGAAAGTCATGAGATTATATAAATAAGAGTTGAATTTTTGCGGTCTGGACGGGACTCGAACCCGCGACCCCATGCGTGACAGGCATGTATTCTAACCAACTGAACTACCAGACCGTTTTAAGCTGAGCAAATATACATTTTGATTTTGATTAGTTCAAATATATTTTGATCAATTATATTTTAATTTTTAATTAAAAAATCTTTTTAAATTAGAGCATCCAGAGCCTCAGCGTAATCATTTTTTGAAGATACTCCAACCTTTCGGTCAACAAGTTCTCCATCTTTAAAAATCAAAACCGTTGGAATATTTCTTACTCCAAACTGTGCTGCATACTGTTGATTTGAATCAATATCAACTTTACCAACTATTGCCTTGCCAGCATAATCATTACTAATCTCGTCAATAATAGGTCCCACCATTCTGCATGGACCACACCAAGCTGCCCAAAAATCGACTAATACAGGCTGATTGCTTTTTAAAACAATTTCTTCAAAATTTTCGTCGTTAATTTCTAGAGCCATAATTATATATTTTTTTAAAATTGATTATCAAAAATAAATAATATTTCTAATTAAGTTTATATAAAATCTTATTATCATCAAGTTTTGATAAAAGATCAGATGATATATTAATTTTTTGTTTTTGACTATCCATATCCACCATAATTTTTTCCTCATTATCAAATACCTGAAAACTTAAATTATTATTCCCAGAATGGTTTTTTAACAAGCTATTAATTAACTCAATTTTTTCATCTTCAATTTCTTTTATGTCTAATTGAATGCATAATTTTTTCGCCATTGTATTTATGACATCCTGTAATAGCCCAAAATTTAGATATTGAATTCTTGGCTCCCCATTTAATCCTGTTTCTTTATTTTTCCAACCCTGAACTATTTTTGTTTTAATATGTAAAAAATTGTTCAAATTCAAGAAGTGTTTAAATCTTAAGTATTCCTCACCAAAAATCCTAAAGGTATAAGAATCTACATAATCTTCAACTGTAAAAAATGCCCACCCCTTACCTTGTCTACTTACTTTATGTTCGACTTCACTTACCACTCCAGCTATGGATACTTCTTTTTGTAAAAATTCACGAGGAGACTTAAATACACTTACATCACCATTGCAGAATGACTGCATTTCTATCTTAAAATCATCCAAAGGGTGCCCAGAAATATAAATTCCGATAACTTCCTTTTCCTTTGAAAGCTTTTGAATTGCTGGCCATGGCTCCGTTTTAGGGACTTCAGGACTCATAACTTTTAAATCAGCAGAGTCAGTAAATAAACTTACCTGAGCAGAATTAATATTATCTTGAAACTTATTACCGTGCTTAATTATTTTTTCAATGAATGTAACACCATCACCATTATCATGAAAATATTGGGATCTAAAAATTCCAAAGGAATCAAATGCACCTGATGCGGCCAAACTATCAATAGCTTTTTTATTTGCTGCTCTTAAATTAACTCTTTGAGTGAAGTCAAATACGGATTCGTAATTGCCATTCTTTTTTCTTTCACTAACGATAGCCTTGACTGCTGATGCTCCAACTCCTTTAATTGCACCCATTCCAAATCGAATTGCATTATTTTTATTAACTGAGAATTTATAATATGATTCATTTAAATCTGGTCCCAGAACCTGAAGTTTCATTCTCTTACACTCACCCATAAAAAATGTGACATTTTTAATGTCACTCATATTGTTAGATAAAACTGATGCCATATATTCAGCAGGGTAATTTGATTTTAGATATGCTGTTTGATAGGCAATCCATGCATAACAAGTCGAATGAGACTTATTAAATGCATAACTGGCAAAAGCCTCCCAATCTTTCCAAATTTTTTCTACTTTATCTACTTTAAAACCCTTCTTTTGTGAGTTTTCAAGGAATTTTGGTTTCATTTTATCAAGAACTTCTTTTTGCTTTTTGCCCATGGCTTTTCTCAGAATATCGGCTTCACCTTTTGTAAAGTCACCAATTTTTTGAGATAATAACATCACTTGCTCCTGATAAACGGTTATTCCGTAGGTATCTTTTAAGATTTCTTCCATTTCAGGTAAGTCATAGATAATTTTCTCATCTCCGTGTTTTCGTTTAATAAAACTTGGAATATATTCCATTGGCCCAGGCCTGTAAAGAGCATTCATAGCGATCAAATCATCAAATACGGTTGGCTTTAGATCTTTTAAATGTTTTTGCATCCCTGGAGATTCATACTGAAAAATACCGACTGTATCTCCTCTTTTAAATAAATCAAATGTTTTTTTGTCATCAATCGGAAAGTTATCTGGATCTAATTCAATTCCATATTTTGCCTTTACGATTTTGACAGTGTCTTTAATTAGAGTTAATGTTTTTAATCCTAAAAAATCCATTTTTAATAATCCAGCTTGTTCCACCACTGCATTATCAAACTGTGTTACATAAAGATCTGAATCTTTGGCAGTTGCAATTGGTACATAATTTTTAATGTCATCAGGGGTTATAATGACTCCACAAGCATGAATACCTGTATTTCTTAATGTTCCCTCAAGTAATCTGGCATGTTTAATCGTCTCACTTTCTAAATTATCAGCCTGTGAAATAGAAAGTAGCTGATTTATTTTATCTAAATCATCTGCCCTAAACTTATTTCTTAGCTCTTTATGATTGGTTTCAAATATGGAACTAAGTTTAGCCATGTTAGGAACTAACTTTGCTATTCTGTCAGCATCTCCAAGTGGAAGGTCTAAAACCCGGGCAGTATCCCTAATGGATGATTTTGCAGCCATTGTGCCATATGTTATTATTTGGGCAACTTGATTTTCTCCATACTTTTCAATTACATAATTAATTACTTTATTCCTACCAACATCATCAAAATCAATATCAATATCAGGCATACTTATTCTATCAGGATTTAAAAATCTTTCAAAAAGTAAATCATACTTAATCGGATCAATATTGGTAATCCAAAGGCAATAAGCAACTACTGATCCTGCAGCTGAACCTCTTCCAGGCCCAACAGAAACATTCATCTCTCTAGCCTTTCTGATAAAATCTTCAACAATTAAAAAATAACCAGGATAACCTGTATTTTTAATAGTTTCTAACTCAAATTCAATTCTTTCGCTCAGTTCATTGGAAACTTTTCCATATCTTTTTTTTGCTCCATTATACGCTAGATATTTTAAATATTCATTTTCTCCACTACCATTTTTACTATTATTACTAAATTCTTTGGGTATTTGAAATTTTGGTAATTGAACTTCATTATTTAAGTCAAAGGGAGTAATTTTTAGCAATAAATCATTTATATTTTTTATCGCATGGGGAATATCAGAAAACAAATCTTTCATCTCAGCTGATGACTTAAAGTAATATTGATCATTACTTAACCCATACCTAAACCCCCTACCTCTTCCTTTTGGAGTTGCCAATTTTTCACCATCTCGTACACATAATAAAATGTCATGCGCATTTGCCTCGTTTTTCTGTAAATAATACGTGCTGTTAGTAGCAATTAAATTTATTTTATGCTGTTTAGATAAATTCAATAAAACCTCATTAACTGCATTTTCATCTTGCTGATTATGTCTATTAATTTCAAGATAAAAATCATCATTAAAATTTTTTTTCCACCATTTAAGTGACTGTTCAGCTTCAGCTTTCCCAACTTTTAAAATTTTACTTGAAATTTCTCCATACAAGTTTCCGGAAAGAACAATTAAATCACTTTTATATTTAAGTATTAATTCTTTATCAACTCTTGGAACATAATAGAAACCTTCTGTGTAACCAAGTGAAGACAACTTTGACAAATTATCATAACCTTTTTTATTTTTTGCTAAAAAAACCGTTTGATATCCGTTATCTCTGTAGTTTTTATTTAGTCGGTCTTCACATACATTTAAAATACATCCTACAATTGGTTTTATATGTTGTTTTTTTTCATCAAGAGATTCATTTTCCTCATCTATTTTTTGATTTACTTTTTTTACTTCACTAATAAATCTAAATGCTCCCATCATGTTTCCTAAATCTGTTATGGCAACAGCATTCATATTATTTTTATAAGTCATATCAACCAAATCTCTGATTTTTATTGTCGATTGCAACATAGAAAATTGAGTGTGATTGTGAAGATGACAGAAATTATATTCATCAAGATCATTATCAATAATATTTACTTCACTAGTAATTAAATTACTCTCGATTACTGATTCCTTTAATTTTTCAGATTTTTCCTTAAGATTAAGATGCTTAATTCCAAAAGTTTTAATTGGATCGGAGTTTACTTCTTTGAATTCGTTAAAATAATTTTCTCCTAATTGAATTTGATCTTTTTTAAAGTTTTCAATTCTAATTAGCTCCAGTAAACATCTAGAGGTGGCCTCCACATCAGCACTTGCGTTATGTGCATCCTTAAATTGCTCATCAAATAAAAATTTATGAAGTTCGGTTAAAGTTGGTAATTTAAATTTTCCCCCTCTTCCACCAGAGAGTTTACATAATTCTGCGGTTTGCTCAGAACATGTGTCCAATAAATCAACAGAATCGATTTTTGACTCAAAATTTAATCTATAAAATTCACAGCCAATAACATTAAGATCGAAATTAATATTATGTCCTACAATAAAATTTGATTTTAAAATTGATGAGTTGAATGATTCTAAAACTTTTATCAATTCATGACCCTCGGCTAATGCCAAAGCAGTTGATATTCCATGAATGTTTTCCGATTCATATGGGATGTCAAAACCATCAGGTTTAATTATATAACTTTTATTTTCTACAAGTTGTCCGTACTTGTCATGTAATTGCCATGCGATTTGAACACATCTTGGCCAATTACTAGTATCAGAAATTGGAGCTTTCCAATTTTTAGGTAAACCGGTTGTTTCAGTGTCAAAAATTAAAAACATCTAAAGAAAACTAATCTTGTGTATTAATTGGAACTTTGTAAAAAACACCCTCTGAAACGGTTTTTACGTGTAATCCAGAATTGTCATAACACTCAAAATAAAAATGACCGCTTACAGAATTGTCTACATAATTAATCTCATTTATATCAATTTTTCCAGCACTTAAATAGGCAATACTTCCAATGCCATCATTTTTTGTAGAATATAACATTGTATCTTGAAAAACAGCAAAATCATCAGTCCAACTTCTAAGTTCAAAAGAGTTAATATTAATTGAATCAATAACCATTGAAATTGTACCTAATTGATTATTTCCAGAAATTGATAATTGACTGTTTTGAATTGTTGCATTGTAACTTTGCGCAACCCATTCATTCCCATCAACACTTGCTTCAAAACCAGGTGTATTATTACTCAAATCCTCGGTACAGTTAAAGAGGGCTACAAGCATTAAAATAAATACAATCTTTTTCATTTATTTGGTGTTGAAGTAAATGTAATACAAAATTTTTAAAGATTTAGTTGATGTTAGTATTTTATATTATATATTTGCCCCCACATTTAAAAACCAGGTCGAGTACCTAAAAATTAAAAATATGCCAGTAAAAATTAGACTTCAAAGGCACGGTAAAAAAGGGAAACCTTTTTATTGGATTGTTGCCGCCGATTCACGTTCCAAAAGAGATGGAAAGTATTTAGAAAAACTTGGATCTTATAATCCAAATACAAATCCTGCTACAATTGAGCTAGATATTGATAAATCTGTTGTTTGGTTATCCAACGGAGCGCAACCTACTCATACTGCCAGAAATATTCTTTCATACAAAGGTGCATTGTTAAAACATCACCTAGCTGGAGGTGTTGCAAAAGGAGCATTTGATGAAGAGGAAGCTGAAAAAAGATTTCAAGAATGGCTAAAAGATAAACTAAAAAGGATTGATGATAAATCATCTTTGGTTGAAAAACAACAACAAGAAGCTAAGGCAAAAGCAATTGAAAATGAAAAGCTTGCAAATGATGCTAGAATTAAAGCACAAAAAGAAGCATTAGAGGCTGCTACAAAAGCGGAAGAAGCTCCAGCGGCAGAAGAAGCTCCAGCAGCGGAAGAAGCTCCAGCGGCAGAAGAAGCTACAGCAGCGGAGGAAGTTCCAGCAGCGGAGGAAGTTCCAGCAGCGGAAGAAGCTCCAGCAGCGGAAGAAGCTCCAGCAGCAGAAGAAGCTCCAGCAGCAGAA